>Ga0257114_1000185_pt1 | contig 48394 bp, 27 predicted proteins | sample SI112_10mmetaG_FD_190149 | JGI IMG/M metagenome (GOLD analysis project Ga0257114, IMG submission 190149) | Marine microbial communities from Saanich Inlet, British Columbia, Canada - SI112_10m | ecosystem: Environmental > Aquatic > Marine > Inlet | place: Canada: British Columbia | collected...
GCACCCGCTGTTGATCGCGATTCACGTCCGCGTGAAACGTGAATATCGAGTGTTCCTCTCCCGTCTCCTGCGCGCGTTTCCTTTCGTCAATCATCGTCATCAGACGCATTCATCCATTCATTCATTCATTCATTCATTCATTCATTCACTCATCCTTCGCGTCGCGTCGCGTTCGTTCGTCGCACCTGGCACGTCCCGCGTCGGTGCGTCCACACGCCGAACGCGCGACACGCGAACTCGCGCCCGAGGTCGTACTTCAGCCTCGGTCCGCTCGCGAACAGGCTTCCGAGCGTGCCGAACATCGGATTCGATGCCTCGATCGGCGCGCCGATGTGACGCGCGCGCGCGTCGGATCGCGACGCCATCGCGCGACGACGACGCGCGTCGCGCGTCGCATCGGCGACGACGACGATGGACGCCGCGACGCGCGACGACGACGCGCGACGCGCGGGCGCGACGACGACCGCGATCGACGGCGACGACGACGACGACGGGACGCGCGCGACGACGACGACGACGACGACGACGACGACGGCGACGGCGACGGCGGTGAAGACGCCGACGGGACGGGACGACGGCGACGATGGGTTTTGCCCGGCGTGGACGCGCCGTGGACGCGGGACGATCGCGAGCGCGGCGTGGCGACGACCGGCGCTGGCGGCGTGCTCGCTGGAGGATTTCACGTTTGATTTGATGCGGTTTCATCAGGAGCGAGGACGGGATTGGGAGCAGTGCTGGGCGAATTTGGATCGAGTCGTCGGGCGCACGGGTGCGCCGCTGGATTGCTTGCACCTGTACCGACAGGTGTGCTCGCTGGGGGGGTTCGCGTCGAGGACGAGCGCGAAGGAGCGAATCAAGGCGGCGGAGATTTTCAGAAACATGTTTAATCACTACGAAAATCACACGATGACGGATTGCGGGAATCGCATGCTGACGGCGTATGAGAATTATTTTTTGGAGTACGAGGCGGCGCACGAGGAGGATTTGACGCGCGGGACGTGCGGGAACTGCGGGGGGGGGATTCAAACGTCCATCGGAACGGTGGCGGATTTGCTGCACGAGTGCGTCGGGTGCGAAAGAATGTTTCACGGACGGTGCCAACCGCCCGAGGTGTTTCCTCCGATCCACGGGGAGGGCAAGAACGCGGGGTGTTCGACGCGCATCGTGTGCTTTGAATGCCGGGCAGGCGGCGCGTACGCCGCCTCGACCAAGTTGCTGCGCGACGAACGAGAGGACGCGGATTCGTACCAAACGCGATTGTACGAATGCGTCGCGCGACGCGGTCGCCGGTATAAGAGCAGCTACGTGCGACCGACGCGAGCGATGGACGAAGGCGCGAAGCCGCCGTCGCCGACGGGCAACGATCCAGACGATGGTAGTAAAATGGATGACTGATGATTGTTGTGATTAAAAAACAAGCGATGACGATGAAACGTTTCCCTAAAGTACAAATCGACTCAAGTCCTCTTGCTTGAGCATGTTGCCGATCGCGTCGTCGATATCTTTGACGCCAATCTTGACCTGCAGCTCGCCTTTGCCGCCCGCCGCGACGAATTTCGCGTATCTCTCGGGCGCGTCAAACGACAAATCCTCGACGATGCGTTCGAGCACGGTGTGCAGTCGTCTGGCGCCGATGTTGTCGACCGTTTTGTTCACCTTGGCCGCGATGCTCGCGATGTGCTCGATCGCTTCGTTCGTGAACTCTAAATCGATCCCTTCCGTCTTCATGAGCGCCTTTTGTTGCGCGATCATGTTCATCTCCGGTTCGGTTAAAATTCGGTACAAGTCGCGCTCGGTCAAACCTTTGAGCTCGACGCGAATGGGCAATCGTCCCTGTAACTCGGCGAGCATGTCGCTCGGTTTCGCGCTGTGGAACGCTCCGGAGGCTATGAACAAGATGTGGTCGGTGTTGACGTTGCCGTGCTTCGTGCTCACGACGGAGCCTTCGATGATCGGCAACAAGTCGCGCTGCACGCCCTCGGAGCTCGCGTCGGCGCCGTGACGGTAATCGCTCGACGACACAATCTTATCAATCTCATCTATGAACACGATCCCATCGTTCTCCACCGCCGTGATCGCCTCTTTCGCGATCGTCTCCGCGGACAACAAGTTGTCAAACTCCATCTCTTCGATCAAAGGTTTGCACTCGGCCACCGTCATTTTACGCTTGGACGTGCTCTTGCGGTTTCCGAACAATTTATCAACCTTGATGACTAATTCGTGAATGGGAATCGGTCCCCCGCTCGGGTCGATCTTCATGTTTTGCCCACCCGAATCCGGCAACTCAACCTCGATCGTGCGATCGTCCAAAGTACCGTCTCGATACAACGTCCGAAACGCCTCGCGCGTCTCGTCGTTGGCCCCCTCCCCGCACACAAAATCTAAAATTTTATTCTCGATCAACTCCTCCACAAACTTTTCAAACTTCGCGCGCATCTTTTGTTTCGTCACCGCGATCCCATTATCCACCAAATCTCGAATGATCTGATCGACGTCTCGCCCGTGAAATCCAACCTCTGTAAATTTCGTCGCCTCCACCTTTACGAAGGGCGAATCCGTAATCTTCGCCAATCGTCGCGCGATTTCCGTCTTCCCGCACCCCGTCGGGCCGATCATCAGGATATTTTTCGGCACGATTTCGTCTCGCATCGGTTTCCCGATCCTGTGTCGCCGCCATCGATTCCGAAGCGCCACCGCGCACGCCCGCTTCGCCTCCGTCTGTCCGACGATGTGCTTGTCCAGCAGCGCCGTCGCGCGTTCGGGCGTCAACCCACCGCGTCCGTCCTCTTCCCTCGCGTCTCGCCCGTCGCGCGCGTCCGCGGGCGTCACGTCGATCGTCAGTTCGATCGTCGACCGCTTCGTGGGCGGTTTCGGCGGTTTCGCGACGCGCGACGGTCCCGTCGCGCCGTAGGGTCGCTCGCCGCGGTGCGTTTTCGTCGTCGTCGTCGTCGTCGTCGTCGTCGTCGTCGCGCGCGCGGCGAGCGTCGCGGCGCATCGCCGGTCGACGTCCGCGTCGCGCGCGGCGCGCCACGCGCGCGCGAGCGCGCCGAACGCGCGCCGGGACATCGCGACGCGTCGAGACGCCCGCGTCACTCAATGGCGCCATGCCGACGTCGCTGACGCGGGCGGGCGCGCGCGCGACGCCGTCGACGCTCGGCGTCGATCCCGAAGACGTGCTCCATCCGCGCGTGCGCGATCTGCTGCACGGCGACGTCGTGCGCGTGGGCGCGCCGACGCCGAGCGTCATGAAGCAGCGGTTGCGAAACAAACTGTGGAAACTCGTCGTGTTGGCGATCGCGAGCGTCGTGCTGTGGGCGCTGCAGGGGGCGAGACAGGCGCGCGAGGGCGCGTGGGCGCGAGGGGAAGGGGTCGTCGAGCCGATGGCGGTGCGGTTCGCGAGAAAGGGGGCGTTCGGGGGGGGGGCGAAAATCGTGCACTGAGAGCGCGAGACGCGCGAAGTCGCGGTCGAAGCGACGCGCGTGAGTTGTATCGAGTAATGTGTAACGCTAGCGTAGAGAATTAAACTTGAACGTACGGAATTGAACGTCGTGTGGCGTCATTCTTTGGATTTCTTCTTCTTCTTCTTCTTCGGCGCGGCGTCGTCGACGGCGACGGCGCGCTCGCGAATCTTCTTCTTCTTCTTGGCTTTCTTTTCCGCGCGAGCGTCGTCGTCGTCGACGTCAGGCGCTCGTTTCTTCTTTTTTGACGATTTTTTTACGCTCGCCGCCTCAAACGCTGGCGTGTGGGCGTCGAAGACGATGGCCGTGAGCGGTTGCTTGGCGTACGCAGAGGCGACGCACTTGCGCGTCGCGGTGTCGTAGACGCGCACGTATTGATCCAAACCCGCGCACGCCACGTGCGCGCCGTCGGGATGGACCGCGACTTGACGAATGCTCCCGGAGTTTCCCTTAAACTTCCCTCGCGTTTTTCCCGCGCGAAGATCGACAATTTCAAACATCCCGCGAGCGTTGGCGACGTACGCCTCGTAACCATCCGCCGAGCTCGCCACGCTCGTGATCACGCCCTTACCGACGTCCAAGTCCAGCACCGCGCGCTTATCCGCGCGCGTATCGTAGTGTCTAAATCTATGCTCTCCCGTGCCGACGAAGAAGCGCGCGCATTCGCTCGTCGACGCGAAACACGTCGCGCTCACCCACGGCGGCGCTCGGTACCCCAACCAATTTGGCGGAGGTGGTTTCGCCTTATACGTCCGTTTCTGTTCGTGTACGTCGTACACCACGACATCGTTCCCTTGGCCCTTACCTCCCAGCACCAATCTCCCCAATCTTGCGTCGAGATCGGAGCTCGTCGCGTCGCCGCACGCTCGAAACGTCCCGGCTTCTCGCCACGTTTCGTCGCCGTATTCATTCACGATTCCATGCACCCCAACCTCACCGTCGTCGTGCACGGCGACGACGTGCATGCGTTCCCACGACGTTCCACGCTCGTCTCCCTCGCACCACGCGTGCGCGTCGACGATTTCTTTCGACAGCGTCAACGTCGCCGTCGAGCGCGTCCCGCTCCTCGCCTCCATCACCTCCACCGCGCCGCCTTTTCGCGCGCACACCACCCGCGGTCCGCTCGCATCGCTCGCGCCGCGCAATTCGCACACCGCGCGCGCGCGCACCGCGCGTCGCGCGCGGTCGAGCGCGCCGAATTTCCCAATCAGCGTCAAGTCTTCGGCCGCGTCGCCGCCGGCGGCGGGGTCCGTGGCGAACGCGCGGACGTATCCGAGCTCGTCGCACGCGAGCACGCGGATCGGGAGGTCGGTGTGCGGTGGTGCCATCGCGCGAGCGCGCGCGCCGCGTCCCGCGCGGACGACGGTGGTGCGACGATGAATGCGGTGAGGCGCGCGGCGAGGCGAAGCGCGAGAACGCGAGCGAAGCTAAGCGAAGCGGTTTGACATTACATCGAAGCAGCGCCGAGGGCTCGCGTGATCGCGAACGCGCGCGCGTTCGTTCGTGTAAATGTGCGACGGATAGGGCGCGCGCGCGAGGACGCGCGGTGCGCGATGGCGACGGCGCGAGTGGAGACTTTGCGAGGCCAATCCGAGCTCGCCGGCGGCGCGTCCACGGCGCCCGTATCGCCGTCGTCGTCGTCTTCGTCGAGGGACTCTATACGCTGGGAAAGCGACACGCGACGCGCGGTGGACTCCGGACCTCCGCAGATTTCTTTCGTCTTCGTCGGTTCGAGCGTTGACGGTTCGAGGTCCTCGTCGTCGGCGGCGGCGGCGGCTCGATTGGATTTGGGTTTCGGCTCGCCGCCGTCTCGTTTCCACACGCCCTTGCGCTGCGTCATTTCGGGATTGATTCGATCCAGCAGCGCTTGTACGGCGCTCATGCTCATTCCGCACTCTTCGCACGCGCGCACGATGGCGGTGCGGTTCGCACCCTTGAGTTTGAGCCCGCTCGCGAGCATTAACTTCGCCACCTCGGCAATACCGTTGATGTCTTCCAGTTGGCCGTATCCCCACGCGAAATGAGCGAACGTACGCTCGTTCGGGCGCAAGCCCGCGTCGAACATGCGCTCGAGTACGTCGCGCGCGCGCGACATGTTACCAATCGTACAATGTGCGGCGACGACGGCGCTGTAAATAGCCACCGACGGAGCCACCTTTGCCTCGGCGAGTCGATCCAAAACCGCCTCAGCGCCGTCGGAATCGCGCGCGCGCGCGTACGCCTTTACCAACGTCCCGTAAGCTGTGACGTCTGGCGCGACTTCCTTGCGATGCATGCGATTGAAGATTCGCTCGCACGCGTCGACTTGGCCTTGATTCGCCCAATAATCTAAAAACAACGTGTACGTCACGTTGTCTGGTTTGATCCCCAACGACTCCATATCCCACGTTCCACTCGATTCGAGCTCGCGAAACAGCCCTTCCGCAGCGCGCATGTTTTCTTGCTTGAGGTATCCGTCTATGAGCATGTTAAACAGCGGCAGTGAGGGCGCGATGCGCTCCCATTGCATCTGTTGTAAAAGCTTGCGCGCGGCGAGCATGTTTCCGCGACGCGTCCACGCGTCGATGAGTAACCCGTATGACGCCGCGCTCGGCTTCGACACTCGCCCACCGCGGTCACTCTGTCGCTCCAAGTCGAACTTTTCGTTGTTCCATCGTCTGAGCACTTCCTCGGCGTCCTCGAGATCGTCCCGCTCGCACAAGCCTCGCAAAAACGCGTTATACGCGCGTTCGTCTGGGATTATTCCGTGCTCGCTCGACATTCGTCTGATCAACCTATACACTCTATTTGCCTCTCCACGCTTCGCGTACGTGTATATGATCTCCGGATGCGTCGCCCCGTTCACGCCCACGCCGTCGTCGCCGACCATTCTATCCACGATTTTCTCCGCCCCCGCCGGGTCTCCGCCGGCGCAAAACGCGTGCGCCACGGCGTTCCACACCGCCACATCGACGTCATCGCCATACTCCTCGATCATCGGCAACACATCGTCCAAAGCCTCTTTCGCGCGTCCCATCGCGCCTAGCGTGCTAATCACCGCCGTAAACGTCTTCGCCGTCGGCCTGTGTCCGTCTCGTATCAGCGCCAGCGTCGCCCCGACCGGATCCGCGTCCGCGCGCGCCCTCGACCCTCGCCCGCCGCCCTCGACGTCCGACGCGTATTTACTCTTCGTCTTTTTCGCCTTTTTCCGTTCGTTATACCGCCGTTTCGCTCGCATCCCGCTCACCGCGCTCGTCGCTCGGTGCACGGCGAAGCACGAGCTCCCGCGCGCGCACTTCGCGCACTTAAACCGCGCGTCCACCGTGATCTCGCGTTCGGTGCCGTCGTTCATCGTCATGATCTCCCGTCGAACGTTCGCCCGCGTCGCCGGGCGCAGCGACGCCGCCCGCGCCGCTTCGGCATCCGCCGACGTCGACGCGCGCGCGTCTTCATCGCGCGATTGCGCCTCCCCGCGCGCCGCGTTCGACGCGCGCGCGCGCGCGTCGCGCTCCGCGCGCACCCACCGCATGTCGCCGCCCGCGCGCGTCGCTCGCGCGCGCGCGTCGCCGTCGCGCGCGCGTGAGTGCGACCGGGACGGATAAGAGTCGCGGCGACGCCGCGCCGCGCGTCAATTCGCGACGCGCGATCGCGCGCTCGACGCGCGTCGCCGCGAACATGCGCGTCGCGCCCGCGCGCGCGCCGGCGCGCGTCGTCGCGCGCGACGCGCGACGCGCGCGACGGACGAAGGCGCGACGCGCGCTCGAGAGGGGGCGTTCGGAAAGCGGTTTCGACGCGCGCGCGACGCGACGCGCGACGATCGGCGACGACGCGGCGCGCGCGCGCGTTGAAGACGCGATGCGCGCGGCGCGCGCGACGCGCGCATCGCGATGGCTCGACGCTCGGAACGCGCGGGACGGGTCGAGCGCGACGACGCGCGGGACGAGGACGCGCGCGAGCGACGCGCGAACGACGAGCGTTCGGAACGAGGACGTCGAAGCGATGGAGGGCGAGGACGCGTCCGCGGTGGTGGTGGATGATGGTGCGAACGGTGACGCCGGCGCGAGCGAGGCGTCGACGAGCGAGTCGGTGGACGAGGAGGCGGAGGGACGAGAGGCGAAGAAGTCGACGGCGGACCGCGGGCTCGGACAAAGGCGAGCGTTGAGCGCGGAGACGCGGTCGCGACCGTTTGTGCCGTTGAAGGGTGAAGTTCTACACATAGCGTGGTATCGCGAGTACGATGAAACCGGGAAGTTCACGCGCGAGGAAGGGTTGGCGTATCGCGAGTGCATCGAGCAACTCTTGGCGCACTACACCATGCCGAAGGAGCTCGTGGAAGAAACGCTCGACGGTATCGAACGCGGTTGGTCCGACGTCACGCTGAATCTTGGCTCTGGGTTCAACTTACGCATGCAAAGGCACACGGAATTCGAGACGATCACGCTGAGCGGTCCGGGGAACATGAAGGCGTCGCTCGGAACGCGCATCACGCCGTGGCAGTGGTTGTTACCGCACGATTGGTTGGCTGACATTCCGGGCAAGGTTTTCTTGGTGAATCACGCGGTATTTAGACAGCTTTCGCAGCCATCGCGAAGCGAAGAGCCGACGCTGAAAGAATTGAACGCCATTCGCAAAGCGCTCGGATCGACGCTGTACGAGGACAAGGTCAACGCGTCGATGGACGAGGAAGACGCGGTATTGGAATGGGACGCCGGCTCGCTCGTGGGATGTGGCATAGGCGATGGGAGTCGCATGTTTGCCAACTATGAGCTCGATGATTCGGGCGCGATGACCACGCTCGTGGTCGTGCCCCCGGGAGACAGCACGTTTATTCGCGCGGGGCGACAGTTGCAACGCTTCTTCGCCCTCGAGCAATATCGACTCATGATTCTGCAACGTTTACCCATGGCCAAGTCCAAGTTCCCACTTCTAGCCGGCTTGAACGAGCGGTACGAAATGCTATCGCGCGAGCTGCGCCGATCGAAAGCCACTGCGCGCGGGCACAAAGACCAGCAAGAGTTTGTGACGCAAATCACCGAACTCGAGCAAGCCATCACGCAGCTCGTGACGCGAACGAAGCTCGTCGCCCTCACGACGGCGTCGTATCTCGAGATCATCGAGCTTCGCCTAGCAGAAGCCAGTTTCACGCGTCTCGGGTACGAGATTCGCTTCTTACCGCTCTTCGTCAAGAAGCGCATCGACCCGGCGGTGAGCACCATCTACGCCGTCGCCGAGCAAGCGAAAATTCTCAGCGACGCCCTCGAGCGCACCACTTCCCTCGTCCAAGCATCCGTGGAAGTGCGCTTACAGCGCATCAACGAACGCATCGCGACGTACGGTCTTCTGTTCACCATAGTCAGCGTCCTCGTGAGTTTCACGACGAGCATTCAGCCAAACGGTTCGCTGCACTGGCTCTTCGTCCTCGTCAAGGCGAAATTCTTTTCGTGCGTGGCTTTCGGCGCCAAGCTCTGCGCCTCGGGGCCGTGATCGCGATCGCGCGCATCAATGTTCATCATCGCGACGTCGGCCCGCGTCGGCGTCGACGCTAATCATGTAAAACGAATTAAAATTTTGCGACCCTCGACGCGACGCGACGCACAGTCTGTCCACGCGCCGCACACTTTTCAGTGGCGCGTCGCCACCGCCGCACTCCGCGACGCTCGCCCCGAAAAGTCGCGCGCGCGAAAATGTACACCGCCGTGCGCTCGTGCGCGCTCGGGTCGGCGTGTCCGTTCCGTCGAAAAGACGCGGCGGCGGCGGCGAGTTCGTCGACGTCGACTCCGCCACCGAACGAACAGCGACGTCGAGCGGTGCGATCGAGCGCGGTGGAGGCGCCGAAAGCGAACGATAACGTCATGGTGCCCGTGAGTGAGGCTCTTGAGCGCGCGAAGGCGACGCGAGACGCGCGAGGAGGACGCGTGGAGGGAAGAAGCGCGTTCGACGCGCTGGCGTTCTCGGGTTGGGCGCCCGAGACGGTAAACGGACGAGCGGCGCAGATTGGGATCGTGTGCGGACTGTGGCGGCAGTACACCACGGGAACGGGGTTCGTGACGCAAGCGCACGATCACGTGTTGTTGTTCGCGGCGGTGTTGGCGGTGGTCGCCGCGGCGTCGGCGGCGCCGAGCTTTTTGGGGAAGACGTACGGCGGCGATCCCAAAAGTAAGAAGGATGTCGGAATCTTCACCGCGCGTAAGGAGATGATTCATGGACGATTAGCGATGTTAGCCATCGCTTACGAGGTGTACGCGGAGTTGTCCGCGAGAGGCGTGACGGCGCCGTTTTAGACCATGTATTTTTTACGCACAAAGCATTTCTTAACTTTGCCCTCGTTTACAACCTGTTTGCTACACGAGAACTAATCTTGTTTCAGCACGTCCTCGCCCGTGATTAAGAATTTCGCCGCTCCGACGACGATTTGTTGCGCCCAATACAAGTTTAAGAGCGACGGAATGGGAAGCGTCAAAAGCGCGGCGTAGTATTGTGGCGTCGTCAATACTCCCCAATCCGAGTTCATGTACGCCGCGAAAAGTTGCGGTATGACAACCACGCGGACGCCCAAAAACAATGGAATCCACGCCAAGCCGTTGATCAAATACAGTTTCGTGTTGGACATGTTTAGAGCCGCTAAAATCCATCGAAGCGACATGTTAAAATTCGTCACCTCGCTCACGAGAAAATAGTTTATGTGATACGCGCACAAGTGTCGCATCAGCGCGTACGGCCACAGCACGATGGAAAACACGTGATGCACGATGAACAAGTACAGCGCGCCTTTCCCTCCATACGCCACGACTTGATCGTCCCAACGCGCTAAAATCACTCCCAAGTCCCACGTCATGTAACCGATCGACAACCCACACGCCTTCGACGTCAGCGCGCTCACATCGCTCACGAACGAATCGCTCTTCCCCGAAAATGTCGCGATCGCCGGCAGCGCGTACGCCGTGACCGCGAACGCGGGCCAAAACGTGCACAAATTCGTGTGCCAAGTCGTTCGCTCGTGCGGCTTCATCGCGTCGAAACGCTTCGCCCCGACGACTCTGCGGCTGAAACACAGGGACACGAGCATGATGAACGCGTTACACGCGATGGACATGAAGTAGTACGTGAATAGCGCGCGAGCGACGTCGTGCGCGGGGTTTCCGGTGACGACTTTCGCGGTCCACTCGCCCAGGGGCGCGAGGAACGGTTCCAGCGTCGCGAACGCGTCGTGCGCGCGCGCGAGGGCGGGCGGGATGGCCACCATCATCGCGACCGTGATGCGTTCGCGTCGAGCGCGCGCCGTCGAGGGACGCGCGGAGTCGGTGTGTGAGGGAGGCGCCGCGGCGGACGCGCGAGACGCGAGTCAACGCCTCGGCGCGCGCTCGGGACGCCGACAGTTCGATGCGTGAACGGTAGACGCGTGGAGACGTCAGGAAGTGCCAAAACTGCTAGCGTCTTCGTGTGTTGTTGCAACAAGATGAGTGATGTGCTACGACTTTACTTCCCCAGCGCGGTGACCAAATCGAGCTTGGCCGCCGTCTTCTTGGTGAAATTTTCGAGGTGAGTCACGTGCTCAGCGACTTGGTTGGTGATCAAAAAGTTCTCCAAGCGACTCGGCGGTTGCGGAGCTTTGTAGTTGGGATCTTCTTCCGGAAGCAAGTCCTCCCCTGCGGCGCGTCGACGCGCGTTTTCTTGACGACGCTTGTGCAACCAGTGGGCGTGTTGCGACTGGTACCGCTGCATGTTGCGCTGGTAATACGCCACACGCTGCTGCTCGTTCGCGAAATCCTCCATGCACTCGCCGAGCAACTTCATGTTCTCCTCCACGAACGGCGCCGTGCTCAAATCCAATCTCTCGTAATCGGTGTCGTTGAGCGTCACATCCTTGTCTCGCATCAACTCGCCCATCACCGCCGTGGCGAGCGCGCTATTCCTAATCGTCAGCGGCACCTCCACCACGACATCATTCCACTTCAACCCTTTCTCATGAATCTGTTCCACGGTCAACTCTCCGTTGCCATTCTTATACGCCTCGATAAACTTTTCACTCAGTTTCAACGCCTTCAACGCGCACACGCCTTGCTCCGCGTACGTCGGATCGTACGCCACGCACACGCAGCGCTGCAAGCTCTCGGAGTAGGACAAAAACGTCGCGATGAGATCCTCGTTATAAAACGTCCCGAGATACGTGCTCTGATACCATCCAACGATGTTCGAATCCACATTAATCTCTCGCAAGCACCGCATCATGTCGAGTTGATACGCCGCGCCCTCCTCCGCGGCGAACGAGCCGTCCGGATCGTACTGATCGTCCGCGGTCACCTTGGGAAACGGAAAGCACGCCGTCACGTCGAGGCTCGCGCCGATATCCAGCCCCAACAGCTGTCCGGTCGCGCTCCCGGGCGCGGCGTCGGCGCAATGTTTCATGATCTTGAGCGCGGCGCCGCCGTCGAGTTCGACGGCTTTTACCGGCGCCTTGGGCTCTTGCGGCTTCTTAGCGCCGTCGGACGCGGCCGCTTGGGTGGCAAAGCTCATCGTTCGTGCGATTCGTCGAGCGATGCGCGATTGCAGACGACGCGGGCGTCGTTCGACGGCGCGATGTGACGCCAACGTTGGGGTTTCAGCCCTCCCAGGGTTAGGACGTCGTCGAGAGCGCGGTTCGGGGACGAAAACGTCTCGCCGCGCGCTCGTTCGATGGGAAACGCGACGCGATCGAAAGCGCGAGCCTAGTGGTGGTGATGCGATGTAATAATGACGCGGCACTAGTATGACAAGGGTGTGAGAGACGCCATCGAAATCAAAGACGTTCAGCGACGGCGTCGACGAATTGTTCGGTGGTTAAACCAGAGGGGCCGCTCAAATCGCGCGTGCCTTTGCCTTCGCGGAAGAGTTGGTGAATCACGGCGCGCATTTTAGCGGTAAACGCTAACGTACGCTCTTTGTCGACGTTGTGAACGTCGGCGGCGTGGTTCATGGCGCCGATTAAACCTTCAACCATGCCGAGAGGATTGAGAGAGGTCTCTTCGCCGCGCAGACGCGCTTCGTCCATGTCGGCGACGGTGCCGTGCGAGGCTTCAAATTCTTTGATAAGCGTACCGTTTTCATCGACGCCGACCAAGTTACTCGTGATGAAACCCGGGGACTTGTGGATCTGGGCCAACTCATCCGTCAAAACGTCGCCGTCGTAGTTGTGCGCCGCCATGCCGAATCCGCCTTGGCGCCATTGCACGAGCTTCATCGTCGCCGCGTCGGACAGTAAGTGCACGAGCTCGTCACCGGACTTCATCACCCCAGCGTCGACGAACTTGGACTTGTACTCTTCGTCGAAAACTTTCTTCATGATTTGCCAAAACGGCTCTTGCCATTTGAACACCGTCTTCTTCGTCACGACGTACGGCGTAATCTTCGCTTCGAGGCATCGACCGAAGAAGAAACGCGCGAGCTCGTGCACGTTATCGTACGGATTGTGGTACGTCACCACCGCCGCTTCGTTGTCGGTGATCGTGCGCGAATCGACCTCGACAGGTTTCCCCGCGTCTGGGCCTTCGCTCGGCGTAAACGTCGTGACCAAAGTCCCTTTGCCCACATTCTTGTACCCCGCCGCGTACTCCCCGCCCACGGCGTGTCGCTCGAAGAACACCGGTTTCTTATATCCCAATTCCACGCCATCGATGTGAATGGTGTCTCGAGAAATGGTAATCCCGTTCCATCCGCGTCGCATCGCGCCGTTCGGCGACCCCCAGCTCTTTCGCAACCCCAATCGTTTCACTTGATCCGCCGTCGGCGTCACCGTCGGTTCCTTAAATATCGCCTTCACCGCCTTCCCGGCCTCGATCACGTCTCGCAGCACCTGATCTTCGGTATCGTCTCGATTCTTCGCTCGCAAATCAAACTCTCGCCACGCCGTCGTGTCCACGCGCGGCTCGATCCACTTCGCGCGAATCAAATCCATGACGTACGCCGTCATCTCCTCTCCCCGCACGTACACCATCGGCGCCGCCGTGATCTTCGACGCGTTCGCGCTCATCATCCGTCGCGCGCTCGCGCTCGCGCGCGTCGTCCTCGTCGTCGTCGTCGTCGTCGTCGCCGCCGCGATCGTTTTCGCCATCGCCATTCTTTCGCCTCGCGCGTGCGTCTGCGTCGTCATCGCGCGTCTCGACGCCCGCGCGATCGCTCGCGCGACGTCACCGCGCATCGCTCGCGTCGCGCGTCGCTCGCGTCGCGCTCTCGCGCGCCGCGCGCGTCGGTCGTCGCGGGTAACCGAAAACACCCGCGTGTGTGGGGGCTCGGTCAAGCCTACACGGACCAATACGACCCCGCGCGCGCGCGACGACGCGCCGCCCGCAGACGCGCGCGCGGGACGTCGCGCGAGCGCGGCGACGAATCGACGAGGGTTCGAGAGCGAACGTCGCGCGCGACGCGTGGACGCGCGGACGTCTGGACGCGCGCGCACGGCGTGAACGGTCGAGAGATTGAGGCGGCGGCACGAACGACCGACGACGACGACGACGACGACGACGGCGCGGGACGCGAACGCGAGCGCGCGCGATGCGAGGGACGGCGTCGACGACGCGGGATTCCGCGGCGTGGACGGACGACGATGATGGACGCGGGAGCGATGCGAGACGGGATGCGGTACGTGCGAGCGCGAGGAAGGGTGGACGCGCGCGCCGAGAGACGACATCGACGAGACGAGACGAGACGAGACGAGACGAGGATGGAGACGAGACGAGACGAGGCGAGGGTGGAAACGAGGGTGGAGACGAGTTTGTATGACTGACGATACGGTGGTTTCGAACGAGGCAGAGCCCGGCGGTTGTGGCGGTGGCGGAAGAGTTGCTCGCGTGCTCGCTGCCCGGTGGGGTGACGACGCGCGCGAGATTTGAGTGGAGGTACGGGAAGTGCGAGGAACGACACTGGGGCGACGTGTTCGCTCGATTCGCGGAGTACTTGACGCGCGAGGGTGTGCGCGCGATCGAAAATCGATGGATTCGCGATCGCGGCGACGATGCGTCGGAGCGAATCGAGGCGTTTGCGGCGGTGAATTGGATCATGGAGTTCATGCGAGAGATTGTAGAAAATTGCGGCGAATTGCCGTCGTTTGCGCACGGCGAGGCTACGGCGTTGTTTTTGGAGTTCTTTGAAACGTGCGAGAGCGCGTTGCGGTTATTAGCGGCGGCGACGAGGCGATCCGTGGTTGGGCGAACGCCGCGTAACGCGTACTTTTCGTCGGACGTGTTTCAGCGGAGAGTGCGATTCATGCTTTCGAAGATTCACGCGCACATGCCGTTGAGCGCGGCGCACTTGAACGACGCCGACGAGAACGAGTCGAAAGCCTGTGAAGTCGTTGCGCACGAGTTATTCGTTGCCGAAGACCGCGAAGAGGGAAGTGGTCCGTTAGATTGCACGCGATACGAGTTTACAGTCGACACGACGTCGAGTGGTAGCGATGAAATAGTCTTCAAGGCGTCTGGCCGACGGGGGCTCGACCCGTCCGAGATGCACCGGCCGTATAATCGCGCCTCGAGCCTTGAGTGCTTAATCGATGACTTTTCACGACCTCAAATGTTCGATCCGGGCAAAGAAATGGACTCTCTCAAAGACATCTCCGCGGCATATTTTGGTGTGTTGGCACAGTTGTGGAGCAAATCGCTGCAAAGGACGCGGGCGGGTCGCGAGAAGGCGGCGCGTCTTTCGATCCTCGCGCAGCAAATCAACGTCCATCTAGGGAAAGGGGCGGAACCGAGCTATTTCGAGCTTTACGTTGAAGACGCGCAGACGACCGCAATCAAGCTGTTGGACTTGATGCAGGTAGATTTAGGAGTCACGCCGTCGTTGCTCCTACGACGAGACGCGACAACTTTGCTGAGCGCGTACACAAACGAACGCGCGAGCGGCTTTCAAGTTTGTCAAATCATGAGACGGCCAGCCGGTCGAGGAGCGCTTAGTCAATGCGTATCAACGATGACGGCGGCGTTGCTTGCGCCGCTGTCATCAAGTGATGGGGAAATCGATTTCGACGTCGTTCGCGACGCGAGGTGTTTGATGCATCTTGTCGGGATTTTGAGCACAACAACGCCTGGGTGCACGGCGATAAGAGAGGCTGAGCTCCTTCCGCTTTTGATGTCAATTTTCAAGCTGGAGCGCCTCGAAGCGATCCCGGTGGTCGTGGACGTGGTGCATACCGTGGAATCGTATCTGGACTTTCAACCCAACGCGGTCGTAGCGTTTAGAGAGTTGAACGGAACGGATTTGCTTTTGAAGCGCATGCGATACGAGTCCGTTACGGCGATCGAGGAGCTGCGGGCGTCGGGACATCTCGATGACGTGGCGGATAGAAAACGAAAAATAGATAGTCTTTCTAGTTTAGAGGACGCCGAAACATCGCTCGCAGCGATGAAAAAGGCACCAAAGTACGTGAACTTTCATCGAAGAGTTTTGATCAAGGCTCTGATGCGAACATTGGCGTACACGAGTTTTGCGTACGGCGGGGCACGCATGCGAGTTCCCGGACTTTCGGATGGGACGTTGACTGATATCTTGGGAAGTGTATTGAAATACCCTCTCAAGTTTGGTCCTGGGGTGTCGTCGCTCACCGCGAATTTAGTGTGCGACGTCATTCATAACGAGCCGACGTGTTACGGCACGCTAGACGAAGCCGGTATTGTGGACGCATTCCTGAAGTTTATCACTGAAACCATGTGGCCACTCGGCCGTAGTAAGGGTATGGCTAAAGTACTTTGCGCGATACCGACGACACTTAACGCGATATGTTTGAACGAGAAAGGGCAGGAAAAAGTGTTGAAGTCTTCGGCGTTGGTCTGCTTTCGAAAAATGTTTCAAGATAGTTCTTTCCCGTTGAACGCCGATACGTCGAGAATCGTCGGAACTGGGATCAACGAGACGCTGCGCCACATTCCAGCACTAAAAGACGTCAGTGTCGAAGTCTTGAACGACATATTGTCCGATCTCACGATACAACTTCGAAAGATATCAGATTCGGAGACGAATCTTGAGCACGCGTTCGTCAACAAGGCAGTCGTCGAGCAAATGCCAATATCGAAAACGCTTCAAAATGTGGCGAGGTTCATGGATGGTATTTTGCAGACTTCGCATATGTGCGCGCCGCTGGTTCAAGCTGGGGCTCTGGATTCCATGCTCAATATGTTGACATGCCCTCTTCCGGTTGAATTTTCGACATGTGCAAGCTACAACTCCATCAGTGTCGCGTGCAAATCGCTCATTAACCCGCCGGATCCCAGCAACTCGTATGCCGGCGCGAACACGCCGAATCTGTCAGACGACGTGATTCTCGCGTGCACTACCGTCGTTGAGAAGTATATGGCCTCTGCTGTTGATATCGGTGTGCAGATTGAAGAGTTTTACGTCCACGAGCTCGACAAGACAGGTGATGACATCGATAAATTAGCGACGTACGATATTTACAGCAAGACATTGAGCGAAAAGCACAAAGGTGACAAAGCAGCGTTGGACCGCGAAGTTCGGTTCTGTCGACAGACAAAATCACTGTGCCAGCGTATGGCTGCGCACGAAAGGTTGTGTGAACTTCTCGCGACTCTCGTGCAGCAAGTTCCGGTGATGTCTGCTGCTATCATGAATAAGCGACGTGACGATCCTCACGGCCCGATGATGGCCGAAAGCTTGTTCAACGCAGCGTTGGCGGCGTTCAACGAAGCGGTAAAGATTGAAGCGAAGCTTCGTTCACTCGCAGTGGAAATTCAAGCGGATGAAATGCCGTATTCACCGGTTTGGTGGCTGTACACTCGAGCGGATCTTTTTGTACGAGTTACAAGTGGTTTGTTTGCCGCGGTGGCAAAACTTTCGACGACGATGCGGCGACGTAAAGACTTGGGTCCAGAAGCTCAAAATTTCATCAAGCTTAGCGGAGAAGCAATAATTGCAGTTGCGCGCGAGATGACCAAAGCGTTTACGTCTCGTGTCACCGCACAGGCTGAGCTACTTCCGCCGAGTCACGCATCGAATGCTAAGATGGATTTTGAACAGCGCTGCTCGCACAATTTCCTTGCGTTGATTTACGAATCATTCTTCGATGACAAGAGAAATTCACCGAACGGGGTCATGATCAACTACGCCGCTCGATGTGGGTTATTCGAGCAACTTTACACCCATTTTCAAGGCACGGTGGCTCTGACACAGAGTATATTAGAAACGTGCACCGGGGAAAAGGCTGAGCAAGGACATGTCGCAGCGGAATGTTACAGGACGTTGAGCTGCTTTGTGCGCATTTTCGTCTCTATATCCGACGTCAAATTGATGGCATCGAACAACTCGAATAAGCTCGCGCTTGGTACACATCTTCCCGAACGCGTAGGAGATGATCCTATCTACGACAAGATGACAAAGTACACACATATTTCTGACGCGTTCACTAACTCAAGATCTGCCATGGACTGGATTCATTGCTCTCTAAATGAAGCGTTGAAATGTATTTGGCGGCCAGAAACGGACATTTTTGCGTCCGTAGCGGCAGGTCATGTGGATTCCGACGCACTAGTGCAGTGTCTACTCAACATCATTAGTGGAACCGAACAAGCCGTCATGTCCGAGCAACGTCGTGCCGCGTCGGTACCGCGTGCTCCACCGCGCCCGCCGCCACGGCAGTTTGTTCCATCAGAGACGATGATAGATTCCATCGTTGAGATGGGATTCAGCAGAGGTCACGCGCATCACGCACTCGCAGCTGTGAATGGACAGAGTGTGGAGAGAGCGCTCGAGTACATGCTAACTCGACCAATGGAAGATGTGCCCGACGAAGCACCGACGGCGCCTTCAGAACCTGCACCGTCAGAGTCTACTGCGCTAGAGGAGACGGCGGACGCTATGGAAACAGCTCCTGTTGCTTTCAATCACACGCACGCAGTCCAAGGTCGACTGCCTGCCATAAACGAGCTAGTTGCCGCGCTGTACGCCAATTTCCACATCAGTGCAGAGAAAGGTGCGACGCTTTTGCTCAAGGTTATTGAGAAACATGAGCTCATGAGCGGCCTCAGTCGTGATGAGTGCATATACGCTCTCACGGACGAAGTCGTGCGCACGCGTACGCCGAAGATCGGTAGAGATGAGGTGTATGCGATCAAGCACTATGCGTTCGTTGAGGCGCTCGCTAGGCAAGGTGATGAAGTGTTAAGAAGAGCGCTATGGATAAAGGGTTCGGTAATTGATTCACAAGTCGAAACATTTATCGCCGAGGTCGACAAAATCTGCGCTGCACAAAAGACGGCCTCATTGGAGACGTTTTTAAAAGATGTGCCGTTGTCGTTTGTGCCTTTGGCAAACTGCATCAATGCTGCGGCATGCCTGCAAAAGCATCGTGACTCCGACGCCAGTGCCAGAAATTACTCCAAGTTCGGTTTTCTGAACGACGGTCATAAGATTGCGTTGGCCGATGCGTGCGTCGAGTGCTTGATAGCAATCGTTAAAAATTCAGGCGAACTCGCGAGTGATTATGACTCGCACTCCGTCCAAGCCGTGATTCTTGATCTGCTAGCAAATCTATCACGTGACAACGTGATTGCGGATCGCATCGCTTCGAATTCATTCGCCGACAGCAAGGATGGAGCCGCAATATCTAAGAGAAGTTTTGCACACACGCTCTTTACATGCTTTTGGAACAACACCAACGACAGTGTTTCGGTCATTTTGAGGCACATGGTGAACGATCCCCGGACATTGCAATCCGCCATGGAGCTTGAAATTGTCAAGAGCATCACCAAGCCTCCGATGGGTAGAGACTCCAAGGTTGCACTCAAGACATTCTGCGTCGCCATGAAAAATATAATTGAGCGAGATTTTGATTGCTTTGAAGCGGCATTCGCAAACGTCGCCGAAATCAGAACTATGGCGGATACACCGCTGAGTACACCTCGGGAGTACGTCATCCCGACGGCTGAAGTGAAAGCAATGCAGTCGCTTCCAACCGTTCGATTGACAAAGAACTTAAGAATGGTCGTGGAAGTACTTGTTGCAGTAGCGACAGAGCCGATTCATCAAGCCCCATTGACGAAGCTCGAGCGACAAGCCGCAGCTTTCCGTCTGCTCACCGAATTGGTTGAGGTATATCCATCAAGTGTGAAGGCTTTGATGGATATGGACGACCAGACTGACATTTTCCGCAACATTCTTCGTTATCAACTGCCGTCGAGCAGAAGAAGTTCCTCAAGTGAACAGACGGGAGTTTGGTGCGGGTGCGAAAACGCGGCGTTCTTCCTCGCAACTTTATGCGTCAACAGCCAAAAAGCGCGAACGAAAATAATTGAGAAAATGCTTGTGCTTCTGAAGGAGCCGGACTTAACGCAAGAAACAGCTTCAACTTGCGCCGATAAAGGTGATTCTCTAGTTCCAAAGCACGCATTTGTGGATTTATTGCACTCTCTTATGGATTACGGTTTGGCGCGTGGCTATCAGAGCGGTGAACGCATTCGCAATCGGGTAGTCTTTAATCTCCAACAAGGAGTTCTTAAGACGATGTACAGTCTAAAAGTCCCAGAGCGGATCATTGAACTCATTGAAGAGACAAACGTCGTTGGCGCTGCGCGCGAAAAACGTGGCAATCCAGGATTTCTTCGAGTAACGCTCGCAGTACTCGAAGCTCTAGTTGTTCGATCTACTAAGAGCAAACGCGAAAGCAGGCTTACTCGCATCGGTAACATGGTTCGTGCGGTAAACGCTGCACGGGTACCCAGCGGTGAGGAAGTTGAAGAGAGACGCGCACTAACCGAGCAGATGCTCCAGAATTTGCTTGAACACGCTGCAGGAGGAAACATTCAAGTCGCTCGACTCGAAGATGACCTCGACGGAATGCCAGAAATCGAAGGTGTTCATCCTGTATTCGGAGGAGACGATGGCGATGCCGACGGCATCGATGCAGATGATGGTCACGAGAACTCGGACGATGATTCTGAGATGGAGGTTGACGACGACCACGACCACGATTCCGATGAAGCCAACGAAGAAGGAATGCACGAATCCTCAGACGAAGAACAATTGAGCGAATCGGGCGAATCAGGTGAATCAAGTGGAACGAGCGACTCAAGCGAAGAGGACTCTGAAGAGGAAGAAGAAGAAGAAGATGATGAAGAAGGCGAAGAAGGCGAAGAAGCCATGGCAGATGACTTTTACGGAAGCGACATGGATCACATCGATCCTGATCCTGGAAACGATGTCTTGGAAATGTCTGACGATGCTTTGTATGACGAAGATGGTGAGGAGTTCGATTATGATGACGGCGGTGGTTCCGATGATGACGATGACGACGATGAAGAGGAAGGCGATTTTGAAGAACCTAGCTCGCCACAGTCATCATATACGTCGCCGTCTGGGGTACGCGTGCTGCCTCGCGCTACACATTCAGGCAGTCATGTTGAACGCACATCCAATCTTGGTTCGAGGGATCACATTTCTGTCTCGAGAGCCCAGGTTGAAGCATGGTTCGCCACAGATTACTCTAGCGTCATGTCAGGTGCCGATCCGAGAGTCGAGGCACAGACAGTTGGCGAACTGCAGATTGCAGGAGGGCAACGAGCAGAAGTTTCCACAGAGGACGAAAGACAGCAGACACTCAGCGAATCTCGTTCTGAGGGACAACTACGGGGACATAATCGCGAGCACTCTCCTCGTTCTTCTTCTGTGAATGCTTCCGAACTCTTCAATCGTAGAGATGTGCCTTTTACTTCGTCTCTTCGTGAACAAACACAAAGAATTGCTCGCGCGACCCTGGGTGACCCTTCACTTCTTGCGAGAGGAAATCCTCCGGTGCATGGCAGTCCCTGGCACACGTGGTCGCAATCCGAAACGGGCGTTCCGCCTGCGTTGAACCACGAAGGCATTAACGTGCAAAGAGTCGGCACGAGTTTAAATATCACTCTCTCGACACCCATGGATTTTAGTTCGAGATCTCGCTCGTTGCACGACGTGCTCAATTCTATCAGCGGGGAAATGGCTCGCTTGGCCGTTCGTCCATCGCATTTAGAAATTTTGGATCCTTTATCGTCGGCAAAAGCAATCCTGTGGCTCGGGGATGGATCCTTTCAGGCAACAGCACCGGCTGAATTCAGCGTTCGGAATCAAACAATTTGGAGCCTTGATGGAAGGAATGCCCGAGCAAGTTTCTGGTCAAACGCAGTGTGCATGAGTATCGGCGAGTCTTTGGCGACTTCTGGTACTTTTTTGTCCCATTTGGACACCGCGGAACTCGCGACATCGTCATTGGTTTCCAGTGAGCGAGACAAGGAAAACGTCAACGGAAATCTGGCAGAAATCGTGGACGAATCGCCCGAAGAGCGGACAGCGCGACAACGCCGAGAAGCGGCGGCACTGGACATAAGCGCAAATGAGCTCTCCATGGTTACAGAAGATTTACGAGATGGATTTTTGAATGCGAATAGACTAGTTGCCCGTGCGCGCGAGCAAGCACCGGAAGCTGCTAGCGACCTCAACTTGATCGGCGCTGAGTTTCTTAGCGCCATGCCAGCCGATATTCAGCGCGAGTTGATACAACGCACTACCTCCGGAGCAAACAGATTGTTGACGAGGATTCAGCATACCGAAGCCAGTCCTTCGGTATCCGCGCCTCGGCCTCGTGCAAATAGCCCAACAACTACAGTGACAGACACTGCGCCGTTGGAGATTGGAAATATGATGTTTGGTGAAGGCTGGGATGGCCGTCTAGACCGTCACGAGCAAATGTCATGGAATGACATCGAGCGAATCCGTCAGTCGTCAACGCGCGACGCAGTCGCTCCAGAAGATTTCAAGCCGTTAAAAGTGAACGTCGAATTGCGCCATCAGCATATTCGAACGTTGTTGCTTTTGTTCTTTGTTCAGACTATCGACTTAAAGGATACTGTGAACAAAATATGTGTAAACTTGTGCGTGGTGGACCAAAACCGCGAGTCAATTTTGCGCCAGATTATCGAAACTGTGATCATGAACACGATGGATCGTGCTGATCCTCGTTTCATCGAGTCCACTTTGAGTTCTCCTAACGCCAAGGGTCTTGAGCCAAGCGCGGCGATGGAAGTAGCCATGGCGCGCTCGCTGTGCGCGAATCTGAGCGAGCGTAACGGAGCACGCAAGGAGATGGTGACGAGACGACTTTTGACGCTTCTGTCGCAACTCATTAGTCGAAACAGGCACGTACATGGGATATATCGCGTTCGTGGCGTTAATTTGACGTGCGTGAAACTTTTCTTTGCGAAGGATGAGGACGCAAGTATGGTAAACTTTCTCACAACTCAGAAGGAGAATGGCGAAGCTGTGTTGCGATCTGACGCTGGCGTGAGCACCGTGGATATACCACTCCTTTCTTTCCTGGTCGGACTTCTCGCACACGCATCGCAATTTCATGACCAAAAGAATATTGAGCTGTGCGCGACGTGCACTGACGCTTACCTCACAAAGTTTCTTGCGGCTACGCCCAAACCCAACATCGGGCCCAAAGGCTTGTCAACCGCCGCCACCCCTGAACTTTTGGCGAGTATAGCAAGCTTTCTCAAGGTTCCATATCTCGCCCCGAGTGCGTACGAGAAAATCAACACTATACTACAAAAAGTTTTAGGCGACTTCTTTGAAGAGGGATGCGACGCAGTCATACTGAATCGATTCCATGCCGATGCCCTGCAGTGCTCGGTTGAAGCCATCGCGTGCTTGTCGAAGGCGTCGTCGATCAAGTACAGACCAAATGTCGATGAACCATCCGCACGACACGTTGAGTACGCCGACTCGCGTCAATCCCTGAAAACGCATATTCCTTATTTGCGTCGCCTGACGGATTGTTTTGTTCAGGTTCTGACGTACTTGGATGGAAAAGACAGCCGTTTCCAAAAAGCTTTCAAGGATAAAGCGAAGGAAGAGTTGATACGATATCATGATGCGCTCCGTCCGTTTTGGCAGATGATGAACGTCTATGCAAGTCTCATGCAAGACATTACTAGCGATGAAAGCGGTGATGCATCGATCCTGTGCGAACGCTCGCACGCTAGCGCCGCGCTGACTGAGGGTATAACGACGTACTTGATGATTGGAACGAGCCTCTATCCATACGTCGAAGGTGAAGTTTCGAAGAGCAGACGAGAATCCGGTGCGTTTCAGCTCCCTGCTCTCGCTGGTTCGATGAGAGCACCCTCGCCTGCGATGGGTATGCGAGCGTCGCATGCATCGCATGGGTCTTTGCATCGTACGTCGAGTCACATGCTCGACGCACTTTCAAATTCTGGAGGGAAAAATGCGAAAGTCGCCGCCATATTGAGCGACATTTGGGCGTTTGTCGAGCAACACAGAAACATGCTCAACGACATGCTGAAGCAACGCCCGCTGTTGCTTTCCGGACCCATGAAAATCCTGTTGAGCAATCCACGCTTGCTGGACTTCTCCGTCAAACGTGCGGAGATTCGGACACGAATCAAGAAACTTCGCGAACGCCTAGGACATAATCGTCCAGAGGCGCGAACGTTACACATTAGGCGTGATCGAATACTCGAAGACTCGTTTAGACAACTCAACAGCCGGAGTATCGAAGAAATTCGAGGCAAAATCAGCATCGTTTTCGTGGGCGAAGAAGGCATGGACGGTGGCGGTTTGATAAAGGAGTGGTTCACCATCTTGGCACGAGAAGTTTTCAATCCAAACATCGCTCTCTTCGAGTTGTCTCACGACAAGGGATGCTATCAGCCGAATCAAAACAGTGTGGTCCATCCGGATTATCTCAGCTATTTTAGATTCGTCGGTAGACTCGTCGGTAAGGCTTTGTTCGACGACATTCTCCTCAACGCATATTTCACGCGTCCGATTTACAAGCACCTTCTCGGTCAGCAGCTCACATACGAAGACATGGAAGGTGTAGATCCAGATTATTACAAGAGCTTGAAATGGATGCTGGAGAACTCTGTGGAGGGTGTCATGGAATACACATTCAGCGACACGACGTCTTATTTTGGTGAAACTCAAGTTTACGATTTGATCGAAAACGGACGAAATATCGCAGTGACAGATGCAAACAAGTTTGAATACGTCAACCTGATAACCGCGCACCGAATGACGAATGCGGTGAAGGACCAACTCGCTGCTCTCGTGAAGGGGTTTGAAGAAGTTGTCCCTAGAGAAACGATTTCCATCCTGAATGCGTCTGAATTGGAACTGCTCATAAGTGGTACCCCGGACATCGACGTCGAGGATTTACGCGCCAATACTGAATACACCGGCTTCACCGTCGGGTCAAAACAAATTCAATGGTTTTGGGACGTCGTGAGGGAAATGAACAAGGAAGACTTGGCGCGCTTGTTGATGTTTTGTACCGGTACCTCTAAGGTTCCTTTGGATGGATTCGGTGCTTTGCAAGGCATGCAAGGGCCGCAACGTTTTCAAATCCATCGGCAGCACGCGGATGATTCAAAGTTGCCATCCGCACACACGTGCTTCAATCAACTCGATTTGCACGAATACAGCTCAAAGCAAATCTTACGCGACAGGCTGCTGTACGCGATTGTTGAAGGTTGTGAAGGCTTTGGCTTCATTTAGATTAGCGATTAACATAGAATGTAACAACACTAAACATGGAATTTCAACTCTCTACGCGAGTGGGTCGAACGCGAGGGGCTTTCCTTTCGTCGATTTGGTAGGAGTCGGAACCACACCGAATTTTTGGGGATTCACGCCGAGCGCACGAGCGACATTTTTCTTCTGTCGACGAATAAACTGGTTCTCTCTACGGTTTGCCTCCATCTGAAGCGGATTGAAACCTGAAGCGCTCGAATCGCTTTCTTCCGAGGCGACATCGACGAGGGGTTCTCCTATGGCTTCTCGAGCCACATCTCTAACGTTGATGCGAGATGACGTTACCGGCGATGCCATCTCCTCAAAATCGCCCAACGTCCCGTCAGAACGAACGCGAAGTGTCCTAGAGTGATGCTTCGGCAGCGACACTTCGTCACCGAGGCTCAAAATACCGCTTACATGTTTCTTGAGAACGTCATACGATGCGGCTCTATCTTTTGGATCCATCGCACAAGTGGCGTCATCGAGCACGCATAAGTCGACTCTATTCACGACTGCTCGACAAACCGCAAAGCGCTGCTGCTCACTTGGACTAAGATTGTCGCCCCAGGGCGCAATCGCGTCCAAGTAATCGATGTGTCTTCCGAGCCCGAGGGCTACCATGGCGTCAGTGAGCAGTTCACGAGTGTCGGTTCCAATATCCGCAGAGGATGTCGGATACAAGCACACATCGAGGAGAGAACCTTTGGGGAAGTAAGGTTTCCTCGATAGCACACACACGCGAGATCGATGAATGACTCGCGCACTACCTGAACCATGACTCCATAGACCCACAAGTGCTTTCACGAGCATTGTCTTACCGCACCCTGCAGGACCGACGACGGCAAGCGAGTCGCCGCGACACAACACGAAGTTGAGCCCTCGAATGATTTCTTGCCCATCGTATCCGCGCAAACTCAACGAATCCACTTCGACGAGCGACATGTCATCTTCCGGAGTGTCGACACGCACGCTTGCGCCGCCGCTTTCGTTGTCACCCGCGAGCCCACGCACTGTGGATACGTCGAGGGCGTCGTACAAATTGGAAACGTGCCCCGCGTGCAGCTCCGCCGTTCGCAGAGTAGACATGTTCTGTACGAGCACGGCGAGTGCGGCGCGAATGCCGTTAAAAGATGACATCGCGACTTGAACATCCCATGCGTTCACCGAGACTCCTCGTGCGAGACGCGGAAGCACGGTCGCCACGGGCAACAAGTTAGCCGCAGCATCGTACACGTCGGACGGGAAACTCGCTCGAGCGTTCAAAACTTCCCGTCTATACACAAACTCTTGCCCCGCTTCCAATGTGGCCATCGCTTCTTCTGCTTCGGTGATCGCCCCGTTTGCAAGTGCGATCGCTTCGCCATTCGTCCTTGCGTGCGCCAGCAGTTCTCGAAGTCGGGCCGTCGCGGTTTCCGCTCGATGCGCCTCCTTCTTCGCCTCATATCCGTCAAAGGTCCGCGCATTCTGCGCAACTTGCCCGATCAACGCGCTCCCAATCAAGACTGGCGCGCTCCAGAACGAGCTTTGAAACAGACACTGCGCGTGATATACCATCGCCACGCACGCCTCGATCCCATCTGCCGCAGCATCGAGCGCCGCGCGCGCAACCGCCGGCGCTCCAACCGCCGCCGAAGCCGCCGCCTCGCGTGCGCTCTCGATCGGCTCATCTTTCGCGCTCGCCAGCGCCTCGTCGGTGAGCATGGCGTTCACTACGTCGCCCCCGAACCGCGTCGCCAGCTCTCGTCGCAACAGTGCCCTGTACGTACGACGCGACAACCGCAACGGTTCCGCCACGAGCGCGAAAGTGCCAAAGGCGCGAGCGATCGCCCAAAACGTCCCCTTCGCGTCACCTCGTGCGATCTCCCCCCACGCTCGCGCGCTGTGTCGCCACGCGCGGTAGCTCGCCATGTGTTGGGCGTACTGCAGCAGACCCAGAGCGATCAGGCGCGACAGCAGCTCGGCGCGGTCGTGCGAAGACGCGGGAAAAGTTGACTCGATTAAATCGCACGTTTTCGGCGACACCACGCGCGGCGCGCACGCGATGAGGGTGCCGGCCGCGCGCGCGCGATCGAGCGTTTTGCGCGCCATCGCGCGAGCGTCCATGACGAACGATGACGACGACGAAACGCGACGGTCAGTGCGAGACGCGCGCGATTGAATCACGTTCAAAACGCATTCGCCGCGAAGGCTTTGCACAGCGAGGCTTGCGAATGAGTGGCAAAAGTCTATGTATGTATTCGATTAGCGCTATCCGCCGCAGTGTACTACGCTCGACGATTAGTCGTCGTCGCCCGCGCTGACGCCCGTGCCCGTGCCCGCCGCGTCGGAGTTCTTTTGGGAAAGCCCGGAGACGATGTCATCAATGCGCAATAGCATCGTGGCGCTCTCGACGGCGGTTTTGATGGATTGCACCTTGACCGCGTACGGATCCCACACACCGAGCTCTTTCATGTCTACGATCGTGCCCTTATCGCCATCAATACCGAACGTTCGCGCTTCTTCGCCCTCGGCGTGTTTGGCGCGAAGTTTGGTGAGAGTGCGAATGACGTTGGCGCCGCAGTTTTGCGCGAGCGTTCGCGGAATGACCTCGAGTGCCGCGCCGATGGCGCGGAACGGCCATTGCTCCACACCCTCGATCTTCGTCGCTTCTTCCGCGATCGCGCGAGAGACAGCCATTTCGACCGCACCGCCACCGGGCAACAGTCGCGGGTCTTGGACGACATTCCTCGCTACGCCCATCGCGTCAATCAAGTTGCGTTCAATTTCATTCAAAATATCCTTGCTCGCGCCGCGAAGGACGACGGTGCACGCCTTGGGCTCTTTGCAGTCGACGATGAAGGTGAAGTATTCGTCACCGATTTTCTCGACGTTGAACAAACCAGCACCGGTGCCGATGTCTGATTCACGAAGCTCATCCACGCGAGAAACGACGGTGGCCCCCGCCGCTCGCGCGATGCGATTATTATCGGTCTTGCGGACGCGTCGCAACGCGGTGATGCCCGCCTTGGAAAGGTAGTGGCAAGCCAAATCACTGCATCCCTTTTCGGTGACGACGACATCGGGCTTGAAAGCCGCGATCTTCGCGCACGTCTCTTTGATCCAATCCTCCTCCATCTTCAGCAACACCGCCCAATCTTCTTCCTTGGTGATTTCCACATTGGTTTGGTTCTCGCCCTTTTTGTACTCCAATGGGCAGTCGAGAAGCATGATTCTCGGGTTTTCAATTCGTCGCTTCATTCGTCCAGGCGCGACGACGTCTTTGTTCATCATCACTCCTCGTAGCACCGTGCAGTCATCGATAGAACCACCCGCAATCTTCTCCACCTTGGCGTACTTTTTAATGTCTATGTCGTTCGTGCCGTCGGCGTTTTTGCGAGCCACGCACATGACCGCGTCGAGCGCCAAGTTTGGAATGAGTTCGCCCATGCGCGCGGTAAACTTGGTGCCGACAGAGCTCTTGACGATCTTCATCATCTCATCACGATTCGTGACATCGATGGGAAAACTAATTGAATCAATCACTTTCAATGCGGCGTCCAACGCCTTCATGTACGCCCTCACGATGACTGTCGGGTGAATGTTCTTTTCCAAAAACTGTTGCGACAGATGAAGGATTTCACCAGCCAGAATAATCACCGACGTCGTCCCGTCCCCGGTTTCTTCGTCTTGCGTGCGCGACAGTTCAATCATACTCTTCGCCGCCGGATGCGTGACGTCGATCTCTCTCAAAATCGCATTCCCGTCATTCGTCAACACGATGCCTGCGTTTGAGCAAAACGCGCGCGAGGTCAGTCACCCGTCCAAAACATCCAATCACCATCCGACGCCGATCGCCATCGCGCTCGGACGTTCGACCATCAGCGAGCGCTGATCACGCTCGCGTCAACGCTCGCGTCCTCGTTCAGCCGCGTTCGAGCGTCCCGTCACCGTCGAACCGCGTTCGTTCGTTCGTTCGCTCGCGTTGACTTTTCGCCGCGTTGACTCTGTCGCTCCGCGTTTCATCGATCGCGCGCGCGCCGCGCGCGAGACGCGTGGACTCGCGCGAAGACGCGATATGCGTCGTCGTCGTCGTCGTCGTCGTCGTCGTCGTACCTCCCGAAGCGTCTAAAATCATCTTCAACATCGACCTCGGCCCGAGCGTCGTGCGGATGATGTCGCTCACCGCCTTGGCCGCCGCGATGTTGTTCGCGCGCGCGATCGAACCCGTCTCGCGCTTGGCGTTGGTGTTCATCACCATGATTTGTTGCCCTTGACCGCCCTGTTGCATCATCGCGCGTGGTCGTGCGGGCGCGGACGCGCGATCGAGGTGCGTCGCGGAGTGACGATCTGGCGCGGGCGGCGCGTCCGAACGTCGCGGCGGCGCGAGGAGAGCGATTCGGAAGCGCTACGGAATCGCGCGATGTCCGCACGAGTAGGATGGGAAAATATGATGATACAACTAATGGTGATAGCGTGGACATCGATCGCGTCGACGCGCGCGGGATGACGCGCGCTCGGACGACGCAGATTAGGCGGCGACGACGACGGCGGCGACGTCTCGAAGCATGCCGAGCAAACGCTTGGAAGACTTTGCGCGAGGAGGCGAGCGCGAGGGCGTCGCGCTCGCGCCACCACCGCTCTTTAGCTTTTGTGCGATAAACGCACGAGTCTCTCGCAAGACTTCTTCGTTCGTTTCGCCGTACGCCAACACTTCCATCTCTTTGTCGATGGAGGCGTTGAATTCGGCGATGGCGAGCGCGCGAGCGCGCGATTCTTTTGTCGCCGCGTCAAGGGCGACTTTTAATTCCTGGCGCGTGAAACTCAAGGGCGCGGACGTTTCGTTTGCCTCCGCTGTCGCCAGGGCATCGAAAATCTCCCCGAGACACGCCGTGGCGTCGTCGGACGAAGCCGTCGTCGCTTCGGTTCCCGACAACAGACGCGCTCGCCAACTCATCGCGAGGGCGTCCACGTTAGAATCGATCGCCCCCGTCGTGCCGTTCTCGATCGCCGTCACTTTAGACACGAGCGCATCCATCTCGCTCTCCGTCATTCTTCGTAAAGCACCCGCTAAAGCACCCTCGTGCCGCTTCGCCGCGCCGTGATTTCCCTTCAACTTTTTGCCCTCCGCCACGAGCGCCTTGACTTCGGCGTTCAACTCTTCCATCGTCGCGATTTGCGATTTCGGCAGCGCCAGCAAGGTTTTCGCCATTGTTTTCTTTTCGTGCGCTGTCGTCGCGATATCGATCGTCGTCACGCGCCATCGTCAGTCGCGCGTCTCGTCTGCGTCTCGCGCCCCTCGAGCGCGGTCTCGTCTGCGTCTCTCGAGAGCTCGCACCTAATCGCTTCAGCGCCGACTTATTAATTCGTCCCATGTGTACCAAAGGATCGTCGTCGTACGCCTCTTCCTCGTTCGCCCGCGCGAGATCCGCCGCGCGTTCGCGCCCCAACGACCCATCGTTCGCGCGCCCATTCGACGACGCGGCGGCGGCGGTGCGCGACGACGCCCCCGCGCGCGCGCGCGACGCGAGGGCGCGCGACGCGAGGACGCGGACGGCGTCGCGCATCGTCGCGCGCGCCGCCGGTCGCGCGGTCGTCATCGCGCGCGCGCTGTGTACCGCACACGCGAGGCGCGCGGCGGCGTGCGAACACGCCATCGCGTCGCGAAGTGGCGCTTCGCTTTTTTCACTTCGCGGCGCGGACGACGCGGGCGCCTCGGAGACGATGCGCGTGTTCGACGCGTTGGATTGGATCCAACGCGCGGCCGGAAAACAATACGTCGAATTCTATCGTTACTACGTGTCTAAGAGTCCGCCTGTCGCGACGCGCGCCGTCGCATGGACGACGCGAGCTCCGCTTTGCGCAAGCGAATCGCTTTCGGTGTCACTTCTATGAGTTCATCTGTACCTACGTATCCGATAGCGCTCTCGAGATCTATTACCTTCGGTGGCGTCAATCGAATCGTTTCGTCGTTGCCGCTCGCACGCATATTTGTTAATTTCTTCTCCTTCGTCGGGTTGACCTCGAGATCGTTCTCGCGAGTGTGCTCGCCGATGATCATCCCGGCGTACACTTCAGACGCGGGGCCGACGAAGAGCGTACCGCGAGGCTCGAGCGCGCCGAGCGAGTACGTCGTCGTCACCCCCGATGTCGTGCTTATCAGTTTGCCCTTTTTTGCCTTGCCAATTGCGCCTCGTGAGGGTCCGTACGAGTCGAACGCTCGTTGCATGACTCCATTGCCGCGCGTCGCGTTGATGAACTCTTGTCGAAAGCCTATGAGACCTCGACTCGGCACGTAAAACGTCAAGCGCGTGCGGCCGTCTTCGCCAGCGTTCGTATCCATATCGAGAAGATCTCCTTTTCGCTGTGTCACGGCGTCTATGACGCCACCGCAGTCGTTCGCGTCGCACTCCAGCAACACGTTTTCGAAGGGTTCAGTTCGACGGCCTTCATCATCAATGCCTTGGATGACGCGAGGCGGCGAAACGGAAAGCTCAAAACCTTCTCGTCGTAGTTTTTCAATGATGATGCCAAGATGCAGTTCGCCGCGCCCGCTGACTTGCAGTCCCGGGATCCCGTCCTCATCGGATGAATCGCTGACTCGCAGCGAAACATCGGTGTCCGCCTCGGCGCGGAGTCGCTCTTCAATTTGTCGTTCCGTCAGTTGATTCCCTTCCTTACCGGCCAAACTCGACGTGTTTACACCAAATGTCATACTCAGCGTGGGTGGATCAACGGGCGTCGACGGCAACGGCTCGCGCCTCTCTGGCGAGCAAAGCGTATCCGCCACCGTCGCGTCGCCGAAACCAGCGGCAATCGTCACGATGTCTCCAGCCTTGGCTTCCTTCACGGCGACGCGTTCTAAATTCCTGGATGTAAAAATCTTTTGTACGCGGACTGTTTCGCGAACGACGCCATCCCCAAGCGTGAGAACCTTGAGCGTGTCTCCGATACCGAGCGCGCCATCGAAGACTCGTCCGGTGACGAGCCGCCCGAAGAACGGATCGCGTTCAATCATCGATACCAGCAAGGCGAACGGCTGTTGAGTACAGCCGCGCGGTGCAGGAACGTGATCGAGGATACCCTGTAATATAGCGTCCACCGACCCGTTCCCTTCGACTATTTGTTTTTGTGCTTCTTCAAGCGACGTGCTCGCGACGCCCGCACGCGCGCTCGCGTAGACGACGGTGAAATCCAACTGCGCATCGTCAGCGCCCATCGCCGCGAATAAATCAAAGAGGTCAGACTCCACCGCATCGCACAACGCTCGCGTGACACCATCGCGATCGACCTTGTTCAGCACGACGAGCGGTTTCAGTCCCTTCTGTAACGCTTTACGGACGACGAATTTCGTCTGCGTCATGACGCCTTCGAACGGGTCGACGACTAGAAGCGCGCCGTCCACGAGCTCGAGCGCACGCTCGACTTCACCGCCGAAATCGGCGTGACCTGGGGTATCGACGATATGAAGTGTCGCATTTTTGTACGACACGGCGGTATACTTGGCGGCTATCGTGATTCCTCGCTCCTTTTCGAGCTGCATGTTGTCCATGGCGCGCTCCTCCACTCTCGCCTCGGACGTCGAGCGAATGAGCTGGTCCAACAAAGTTGTCTTTCCATGGTCGACGTGGGCGATGATTGCCACGTTTCGCGTCGACGATGATGTCGTCGACGCGCGCCGTCTCCACGATCGCGCGTAGACGCAGTCTCGAACCAACGTCTGCGTCGTCGCGTGTCGCGTGAGCACAGTCGCGGCGGCGCTTCGCATCATCTTGCGCACCGCCGTCGCTGTCGACGACATCGGACGGGACCCAGTCGCGACGAAGGAGCGTACGGACGAAACCACGACGCGACGGAGCGATGTGCGACACACGCGCGGCGCTCACGCGACGTCGTCGTCGTGGAATGGCGCTCGGCCTTTCGGGGTCAGAGAGTCTTCACTTTTCGCCACTCGCGATGACGGCGACGACGTGAATCAACACCGACGTCGCGCGACGCGAGCGATGTCGCCACCGCTGGTACCGTTCGTGGTGTGCGGCACGAAGAAAGGTTCGGTGCCGTTCGCGCGCGTGAAGACGAAATACGGCAAGACGCACACGAGGATTGACAACTGCTCGGGCGATGTTTCGCTGCTATTGTCGACGCTCACGCGCGCGCTCGGATGTGGTGGAAGCGTGTGCGATGATAAGAAATCCGTCGTCATCGCGTTCGACGAATCTTTCGATCGCATCGTGAAAGTGCTGAAGTCGTTCGACCCGCGGTGCGTACGCGGCGTGCGCGGTGCCGAGACGAGCGTTCCCGTCTCGAGAGCGAGCGCGAGCGCGCCGACGAGAGAGCCGAGGACAAAGCCGCGACACGGTGCGACGGGGAGTGGGAAAGGTGTGAGTGGTGCTGCGGGGCGTGCCGAACCGATCGTCATAACGAAGCGAGGCGCGCATGAGAGCGCTAAACAGTCCATCGACGGATATCGCTTGCTCTTGAGCAGGTGGCCGTACTGGGACGGCGACGTTTCGAGAATGTACGACATGTATCACAGACATCGAAGGCTTAATGACGATGTGGTGATGTCGCTCGATGCAGACTCGATTCTGCAATCCAGTGCGACGGACACGAACGCGATGAGCGACTTCGACCGCGCGGCGCAATGCGCTTCGACGGAGGATGCGCTTCGGACGCTTGGCATGTTAGCTATGCCAAGCGAGTTTCGTCAATCGCGGCTCGAACGACAGCGCGAGGCCGCGAAGAGGAAAGAAAGCGTCGCACGTGTGTCGAGTGGGCCCAAAACGTCTTCCGCGGTTGTCGACATTGATCCGTTTGCTGAATACTTGCAGCACGATCGTGGGTTTGCGCCGGCGCGCGTTTCGTCAAAGCCCGCCGGCGTAAGTAGTCCACCGCCGTCAATGAGGACGGCGAAGCCCGCGCGAAGACCAACTGGAGGTTCTTACACGAATGCTCGGAAGCACGGTGCTTCGACGTCGGTGTCGAGGCTCGCACGTGTTCCATCGTCCGAGTCCGATGACGACATTGTGCCGGCGCGCAGGCGCCGAGACTTCGACGTTGGTTTCAGGCGCACGGCGAACGGAAAGTTTACATTTGGCGGAGAGGATCGAACGCAGACGCGCGTCGCATTTGAGCCGCAAGTCCACGTAGCGCAAAGTCGGAATCACGAGGACGACTTTCGCGCTGACATCGAGCGTTGGCCACAACTACAGCCGGAGACACACGACAACGCAGAAGATGAGCAAATCGCCGAGGCGATACGCTTATCGAAGCTCGAGTTTAAAAAGCAATCGCGCGAGCACAACTCGGCGCGGGCCATGCACATCGAGTGCGATGAACTCTTCGGCGACATGACGGAGGAAGAAATCGTCGCCCTCGTCGTTCGCATGTCGCAGGAAGAGACGACGAGCGAGGCTGATTTGCCAATGCCGACAAAGACGGAGTGGGTGAACGCGCGTCTCGGCGAAATATTTTTCCCCGACATCGAGCGCGCGAGACAGGTTGCGGAAATATTCAGAGCGACTGAAACCGACCGAAATGCGACTATCGATTTGCTCATTGGTGCCGGCGCAGCGGAGAGCGACGCTAAAGCGTTTTGGGAATTGTTTGACGCCGTCACGCTGACGGATAACGATAGCCACGTAGATTAGAACGTAGAAAACGATCCCCGCGCACGTACTACTTACGTATCACATAAAAAGCTACGGTGTGCTTCGGCGATGCCTATTTGCTCAGCCACGAGTGTTTCGCTGCGCCTTCGCCATCGAGACGCACCCACGCGAAGGTTTCCTTCTCGTCACCTTCGACTTGTACTTTGTATCTATTCTTCGCGGCATCATAGTCCACCACAGTGGCCTTGACTTTTTGTTTCTTCTTGCGCGACTTAACGACTTTCCCATTCACCATGATTTCCACGCGAAGTCGGCGATGCAAATTCTTTTTCGACGTCTTCGCCGCGTCGAGCGTGCCTCGACACTTGGGATGCCCACACATGCACACGAACGACGTCCCCTTTTCATCGCCAAAGTGCGCAAAGTTGTAATCGTACGTCAGCTCGGTCCCACTCGCGATGTCTTCGGTGGCAAAGATACCGACTCTCGTCTCGTTCGTCGAAGCGTCGACCCACCGCTGCGTTTCGCAGTTTGGGTGACAGCTGCTATTGATAAATCTCGCGATCGAGCCCTTAAACTTGGCGTCGATGACGTAGTTTGCGGATATTTCCATCAAGTAAAAGTTCTCTTCCCCCGACTGCTTGTCGTACCAAAGCCGTTCGGCGCATTCGTGCTCGTCTAAAATCTCACCCGCGTACTCAACGATGAAGGTTCCCGCGCGCACGGGCTCTTGCAAAGTCAATCCCCAACCTCTGTTTTCTGTGCGAATAATCTTCGTCTTTGGCGCCGGTAACTGACTCAACGGGCGATTACTGCACGCGTCCCCACACGGACACGTTCGGCTGTCGCAACTAAATCGCAATTTTCTATTCAAGCACTCTTGCCCGCATCCGTCGCGAATCCTCTCGCTGTCGCCGCGCGACGGCGGCGGATGGCAGTCGCACACCGCGGTTTCAGACTTGTGCAGTTTCACCGGCGGCGGTCTGCTGACGAAAACGCTGCGATGGATGCGCTCAAAAGGAGGTGGTTTTCCGAGCGAAAGCACGCTCAACGTGGGCGTGTATTCCTTGCGTTCGCCGCCGACGAACGTTTTGGACATGCGAGGAAACTCAAACTCGTCGGCGCCGGCGTCTTTGACTTCCTCACGCTCGTCGAATGTATCTTTGGCCGCGTCGCCGCGTCGCGGCTTCTTATTCTTCTCAGACAACGTCCCCGCCGAATCGTGAGTTCTCTTCGCCGGCTCTTCGCGCGGTGCTGGAAGCGGCATGCTCCACCAAAGCGCGCCCGCCGCGACTTCGCTCGTCAAATCGCCTCGCTCTACGTACGCCCGCGCGTTTGTCACAGCCGTCTTGTGCGCCTTGGCCACCCCTTTTTCATCCAACCGTCGCGCTAACCCTTCCGCCCACGCTATCGCAGCCGGCGCGTTCGGTTTCTCGAGCTGGTAATACCCGCCGTAGCCAAAGTACTGAAACGCGCGCGCGCCTGGATGCTTTTCAAAGACCGCCGCCGCGCCCGGCACGCGCGCGCGCGCCGCGTCTCGTCCCACCACGTGCGCGGGCCAAAACCGCTCCCCTTTCCCGTACTGCGCCGACGCGTCGAGAGTCGGTCGTCGTCCCTCGGTCAGTCTTTCGCCTCTACGCGTCGCATCGATTCAGCATCGATTCAACGTCGGTCTCGCCCGTCGTTGATTTTTGAACTCGTGGAAATCACCGTTTTCACTCGCGCGCGGTCGTGCGAGCGCGCGCTGTCGTCGCACCTTGACCCAAACCACTTCGCGTTCGTACTTTGTCGTCGTCATCGTCGTCGATCGACACGCGCGAGGCGTCGCGACGCCGAGTGCGGCCGCGTCGCGCGCCCGTCGCCGAACCAGCCGTCTGTCGGTGTCGCGCGAAATTTCAGCGCGGCCGGATTTTGTTTGAGGATGACCTAGGGTTTACGATTTCTTACTGTTTACCCATACGACGTCGTCGCCGCGCGCGCCGCGCGCGCGTTCGATCGTCACATCGCGACCGACGCACGATGTCGTCGAGCGGTGCGACGCATCGCGCGCGCGCGCACCTCGCGCGGGCTATTTCCAAGCTCAGCGCCGCGTCGTCCTCGATCGCGTCGAGCGCGACGACGAGCGCGACGACGCCGTTGTTCCGACCGGCGACGAGCCGGGGGTTCGCCGCGCGCGCGACGATCGACAGGGCGCACGCGTCCGCGTCGTTCGCGTCGAGCGCGATCGATTCGCGGGAAAGAGGTGCGCGAAATTCGTATCGCTCGTTCGCGGGCGCGGACGTCTCGCGCCGGCGCGTCGCGTTGCACGCGAGCGCGTTGATTCGATCGCGAACGTCTCCACGCCTGTAAGATCGACTCGATCGAGCGATCGGCGAACGCCGCGAACGCAGACTGACGGACGCGCGCGCGCATCGCGGACCACGACAGGTTACGCCACGACTGCGGTGAACTCGGGATCGATCGCGCGGGCGGTGAAGACGCCGGCGCACACGATCGACTACGACGTGTCGAATCACACCGTGGCGCGAGCGGGGGACCCGGATAAGCGCGCGTTCACGTACTTCGTCATGACGGGCGGTCGCATGATTTACGCCAGCGCGTTGCGGTTGGCGGTGTTGAAGTTTTTGCTCTCGATGAGCGCGACCGCCGACGTTCTCGCGCTCGCCTCGCTCGAAGTTGACTTGAGCAAGGTTGAGCTCGGGAGCACCGTGACGGTGAAGTGGAGAGGGAAACCGGTGTTCATCCGACGACGCACACCGGCTGAAATCGCGAAAGAGGAATCCGTGGACGTCGCTTCGCTGCGCGATCCGCAAGCCGACTCCGAGCGCGCGCCCAATCAAGAGTGGCTCGTAGCCGTCGGCGTGTGCACGCACCTCGGTTGCGTCCCGATCGCAAACGCGGGTGATTACAACGGTTGGTTTTGCCCGTGCCACGGCAGTCATTACGACGCAAGTGGTCGCATTCGTAAGGGACCGGCGCCGGAGAACCTCGAGATTCCCGAATACAAGTTTTTGGACGGCGACAAAATGCTCATCGGTTAGATTTGCGGCGCGCGCCGCAGAGCCGAATTCGTCGCCTCACATTAGCTTTATAATTACCTAGTCGCTGTCAAAGAATCTGAACAATCTATGTCTCTAATAACAATCACGTCTACGCCCGCGCGACGCGATCGCGTCGTCAAATAACCGTCTTCGTCCCAGCCTTGCGTTGCGCCGCGCGACGCTTCGGCGTCTTTTTCGTCTCCGCGGCCAAAGGTTCCGGCGTTCCCTCGCGCGCTTTCAATCGCCCCGTGCTCGCGCGCCACTTCATCCCGTCCTTCGAGCCGTAAATCCACTCCCAATGCGGCACGACGATCGCAACCGTTCCGCACACTCCCCCAAAGTATATGCGTTTCAAGAGGTCGTAATCACTCGCGAACCAGCCGCACGCGAACGCGACGATCGCCGATGTCGACAGCGCCACGAGCGCCAGGCGCTCGCTCAGTCGTTGCGCGCGGTAGTGCATCCCGCGATGCGATGCGCCGTTCGACGTCATCACGCGTCGCGCACTGACGCACGAGGTGGGACGGGTGCGGCCGCGAAGGTCCCGTCCCACGGGTGCGGCCGCACAAGGCGTCGTCGTCGTCGTCGTCGTCGTCGAGGCCCGCGACGCGCGAGCGCTGAGAGTACATCGCGATCATGTCGACCTCGTACGCGCACGGCGCCACGGTGACGAAAGGGACGACGGCGAGCGGTGAAAGCTTTCGCGGTGAAATCTTCGCGTACGACGATGGCGCAAAGTTGCTCGTCGTGCGCACGCCCGGTGAGATATCGAACTCGTACGATTTGAAGTTCGTCAACGTCGCGGGCGCGAAAGACATCGAGATCGACGCGTCGACGGCGAAGGATCCCGAGGCGTTGCCAACCGTGGACGATCCTCGACGCGAGCGCCGCTTCGAGGCGGCGTGCCGAGCGGCGAAAACCGCGGGCGACAACATCGGCGAAAACGTCAGCGCTTTGGCGCAGGACGTGTTTGACGCTTTAGCTCGAACGTTGCCGTGCAAGTGGAATAAGGACGTCATCGTCGTCATGGATGAGGTCGACGTCGTCGGACCCAAGTACGACGCGGCGAGCGGGTCGGGACAGACGCCGGGAGCGCTGGAGCGAGTGCAAAAGGTGCTCGAACTCGAGCGCGCCAAGCTCGGGCTTTGATCCTGAGATCCGTGTAATACTTTACAGAGTTTGTTAGGCTACGTGCAGCGTAAAACACATTTCACGCACTACTGTATTTCTAAAACTTGCTAGGACGTCGTCGTCGCGAGCCGCCGCATCTCCGCGACGCGTTTACCGCACTTGACGCACGCACAACTAGTCGGTTGCTCGACCAATCGAGCGCGAAGACAGTAATAACAGTACGGATGACCGCACGGCTCGGCGACGAACGGATGAATCGGCTCTCGGCACCCACACGCGACGCACCGGTACGCCTGCACGGCGACTCTGCTCCTTTGCGGCGCGTCCGCGACGTTCGTCGGCGGCGAGGCTTCACCTCTACCCACGCGTGATGTCAGCGCACCGAGCGTCGACCGCACGCGCGTCGAGTACAAATATGGGAGCGTGAAGAGCACGAGCTCGGAAAGCTCTCGCCACGCCAACTGTTGGTTCAAGTACTCGAAATCGACGACGCGAGCCATCGTCGGTCGCTGATACACTAATCGCGCGCGCAGCGCGCGCTCCAAGAGCGTTGGGTAACGACCGTTGCGTAGAAACACGCAAAAGTTGACGAAATTCGCCATCGTGTAGCAATTTTCGACCGTTTGCGACAGCTTCCACGCCCGATACTTCCAACCGCCGCCGCCCTCGTCGTCTTCGTCGTCTTCGTCGTATCGCTCGCGCAACATCTTCCTTTGCCACAATCCCCACCCGTAGCCGACGACGCACGTCGCGAGTCCATACGCGATTCGTTGCGCGATGGACAGTCCCGGTCCCTCGACTCCGGTCTTCATCGTCGTCGTCGCCGCGCCATGGTCGCCGCGCTCGTCTCTCAGGCGCAAATTCATGAGCTCCATTCCCGGCGTCGGTCTGTTCACCCCCGTCGTGCACGCGAACATCGCGCAATCTAACAGCAGCCGCATCTCGTTCGCCTTGCTCGCGCGCGTCGTCGTCGTCGTCGTCGTCGTCGTCGTCGCTCTTCCGCACGCCGACGTCGCCTCCATCACGCGTTCGAGCTGTGCATTCAGGACGTTCGCGAGTTCGCCGTCCAAACGACCGGCGTCGACTTGGGACACGCGCAGGACGTCCAGGCGCGGCGTCGACGCGCGCTCGCGACGCGCGCGCGCGGGCGTCGTCATGACGCCGCCGCGCGCGCGCGTCGCGTCGGTCGGTCGGTGACGCGCGCGCGAGTGCGAACGTTCGCGTCGACGCGCGTCACCGACCGACGACGTCGATCGGCGCGGCCGCGTCGTCACTCGGTGTCGCGCGTCGACGCGCGCACGCGACGAGCGCGCGCGACGGGAATCGATCGGACCGCGGTCTCGGCGCGCCGAACGCGAATCGCGAGCGGCGCGCGATACATCGCGACCGAGCGCGTCGCGTCGCGTCGCATCGCATCGCATCGCATTCGTCATCGCGTTCGTCGCGTTCGTCGTGAACATGTACGCGACGCGAGCGATCGCGCGGAGACTCGAACGACACGCGGCGCGATGTAAAGGCGCACACGTCGCGCGCGCGGTGCGAGGGGCGAGAGCGCGAACGACGTCCGCGCCGAGGGCGCTGTTGGACGCGCTCGGGGCGGGGAGGGGCGACGCGGACGCGTTCGGGACGAGGACGAGACGGAATGCGTTCGTGTCGAGCGTCGACGGCGATGGGTCGACGGGATCGACGGGATCGTCGTCGTCGTCGTCGTCGAGCGCGTTCGGTGATTCGGCGTCGTCGGGGGGGATCATGGTGAGCGCGTCGCACCCGAGTTCGCACCCGCAAGTGCTCGCGGTGCCTTTGCCGAGGCGGCCGCTCATGCCGGGGATCATCATGCCGGTCAAAGTGACGGACGAAAAGCTCATAGCCGAGCTTGAGGACATGCGAAATCGTGGTCAAGCGTACGTGGGGGCGTTCTTGCAGCGAACGGACGCCGCGTCGTCGGCGTCCAAGGGGGAGGGCGAAGACGTCTTCGACGCGCTCTCGGCGATGAAGCGCACGACGACGTCGGTGGGTTTAGACGGCGAGGAAATGGTAGACGAAGACGAGGCTGATCCCGCGGATCACATGCACGACATAGGTACGTTTGCGCAGGTGCATAACATCGTGCGCCTGCCGACGGATTCGACCACGGGTGAAGAATCGGCGACGCTGTTGCTCCTCGGCCACCGGCGTTTGCGAAAGCTCGGGACGATGAAGCGGGATCCGATGGTGGTCAAGGTGGAACACCTCAAGGATGAGAAATTCGACGCCAACGATGACATCATTAAAGCGACGACGAATGAGGTGGTGGCGACGATCAAAGATTTGCTCAAGACGAATCCTTTGCACAAGGAGACCCTGCAGTATTTCGCTCAAAATTTCAACGACTTTCAAGACCCGCCAAAGCTTGCGGATTTGGGGGCGTCGATGTGCAGTGCCGACGACGCGCAGTTGCAACACGTGTTGGAGCTATTATCGGTGAAAGAACGCCTCGACGCGACGCTCGAGTTGTTGAAGAAGGAGGTGGAAATCGGCAAGCTCCAAGCCGACATCGGGAAAAAAGTTGAGGAGAAAATTTCAGGCGACCAGAGGCGTTACTTTTTGATGGAGCAGTTGAAATCGATCAAGAAAGAGCTCGGTATGGAGCGTGACGACAAAACCGCGCTCATCGAAAAGTTTACGAAACGTTTCGAGCCCAAGCGCGCGAGCGTGCCGGAAGACACCGCCAAGGTTATCGATGAAGAGCTTCAAAAGCTCGGCGGCCTCGAACCGTCGTCGAGCGAATTCAACGTCACTCGCAACTATCTCGAGTGGCTCACGTCACTGCCGTGGGGCGTGTGCGGCGACGAAAAATTGGACATATCTCACGCACAAGAAGTGTTAGATAGCGATCATTACGGCCTGGAGGACGTCAAAGATCGCATCTTGGAATTCATCGCCGTCGGGCAACTTTTGGGGACGACGCAAGGAAAAATCATCACCATGGTCGGTCCGCCTGGGGTGGGGAAGACATCCATCGGGCAATCGATCGCCAAGGCGCTCGGGCGTAAATTCTATCGCTTTTCCGTCGGCGGTATGAGCGACGTGGCGGAGATCAAGGGCCATCGACGGACGTACGTTGGCGCGATGCCGGGCAAGCTGATTCAGTGCTTGAAATCCACGGGTGTGTGCAATCCGGTGGTTTTGATTGACGAAATCGACAAGCTCGGACGCGGTTATCAGGGCGATCCCGCGAGCGCGCTGCTCGAACTACTCGATCCCGAGCAAAACGGCACGTTTCTTGATCACTACCTCGACGTCCCCGTCGACTTGAGCAAGGTTTTATTCGTGTGCACCGCCAACGTGCTCGACACGATTCCCGGGCCTTTGCTCGATCGCATGGAAGTCGTGCGGTTGTCTGGATACATCACTGACGAAAAAGTGCAAATCGCTCGAACGTATTTGGAGAAAGCGGCGCGAGAAAAGAGTGGGCTGTCCGACGGCGACGCGAGCATCACCGACGCGGCGATGGCGAAACTCATCGGCGACTACTGCCGCGAAGCCGGCGTGCGGAACTTGCAAAAGCATCTCGAAAAGGTCTATCGCAAGATTGCCCTCAAGGTGGCTCGGGCGAAGAGTGCGGACGAAAAGCTCGACTCTATCGTCGTCGATGTCGATGACTTGGTCGATTACGTCGGTCAACCGCCGTTCGCGACCGACCGAATCTACGACGTCACCCCGCCCGGAGTCGTCACCGGCTTGGCTTGGACGGCGATGGGCGGATCCACGCTTTACATCGAGTGCACGGCTATCGATTCCGGCGACGGCAAGGGCGCGTTAAAGACGACCGGTCAACTCGGCGACGTCATGAAGGAATCGAGCACGATTGCGCACACGTTCACGCGAGGGTTTTTGGAATTGAAGGATCCCGGCAACAAGTATCTCGCCGACACGTCGCTTCACGTTCACGTCCCCGCCGGGGCGACGCCGAAAGATGGACCGTCGGCGGGAATAACGATCACGACGAGCCTGTTATCGCTCGCCATGAACAAACCGGTAAAACCTAATTTAGCCATGACGGGCGAGCTCACGCTCACCGGTAGGGTGTTACCGATCGGCGGCGTCAAGGAGAAGACGATCGCCGCGCGTCGAAGCGGGGTGAAAACCATCATTTTCCCCGAAGGAAACAAGAAGGATTACGACGAGCTTTCCGAAGATATTCGTGAAGGTTTGGACGCGCACTTTGTCTCGACGTACGACGAAGTCTATCGCCAAGCGCTCGATTGGGAAGCGTTTTCGTGATTGACTTCGGGTTCGACGGCGCGACGAATTCTTTGCGAAATATTTATACGCGATGGCTTAGCGTCGCAAACGAAATGTAAATCAATCACAATCACAATCACATCGATCGATCAACGCAAACATCGTCGCTCTTCACCTCTACGCTACCCTACGCTACGCCGCGTCCTCATCGAACGTCACCCCCTCCAACTCTCGTTCCGTCCAACTCGCCCCTAAATCCCGTCTCAAAATCACCGCGTCTGGCGGTTCGATGCGCTTGTAATAATTCTTCACCACCTCGCCCTTTTCGAACCCGAACCGCTCGTAAAACTCGAACGCTTGAAAATTATTCGTTTGCACGTGCAAGTACGCCTCCTTCACGAACGCGTCTCGAGACGCCACATTCAGCGCGTGCGTCAAAAGCCTCGACCCAATCTTCCCGTCCCTCCGTCCCGCGTAGACGCCGAGCGTCATGATGTACAACTTCGCCCCGTCGCTCGCGGCGTTCATCTCCAACCGACACGCGATCGCGCCCGCGAGCGTCATCGCCGTCGTCGTCGCGGATCCGGATCCGCGCTCGTCCATCGCGTACGCGAGCTGCGTGCACCCCCCCGCGCGTCTGCAATCATCGTAAAACGAATCGCCGTATCGCACCGGGAACAGGACGGCGTTGAGCGCGCGCAGGTCGCGCTCGGTGGCGTCCGTGAGCGAGGCGAAGCGCACGGGCGTCGCGACGCCGTCGACCGCGTCTCGCGACATCGCAATGTGACGCGGTGTGACGACGCGACGCGATGTCGTTCGTTCGTTCGTTCGTTCGTTCGTTCGTTCGGCGCGGCATCGATCGGCGCGCGTCGATCGGCGACGCGAATCGGCGACGGCGCATGCGCGCGAGAGGGGCGACGCGCGCGCTCGCACCGTCTTGCAGCGCGCGCGCGCATCGAACGACGACGACGACGACGACGACGACGATGCGCGAGGCGTCGCGACGAATGTGTCGCGACGCGCGCGCGCGCGCGCGACGGGGGTGGCGAGCGTCGATCGACGCGACGACGACGACGCGGTCGGTGATGGATGACGCGCGAGCGAGTTCGACGCGTTCGGGCGATGACGCGATCGCGTCGCCTCGCGTCGAACGCGCGTTGAAGGCGTTGCGATTCGAACTCGCGAGCGGGTGCGTGGACGTGCGAGGGAAGACGTCGACGTTTAGTGAGTTTGCGAGGAACGAATTAGTGACGATGGGGGAAGAGATCGGTGCGGTGGACGATGCGCGACGGGCGAAGTGGGACGAGGAGTGCGCGAGCGCGTTCGCCAAGTACGAGGGGTTAAACGCGCGGCAACGCGAACGCGCTCTGCACGCGGCGAGAGATTTGTTGAACGGGACGACGGAGACGCCGACGAAGACGACGACGGAGACGACGACGACGAAGCCGGCGGGCAAGCAGAGCATCATCGAGGGCGACGCTTGGAAACACGCGCTGGAACAAGGTCACATTCGTCAACGAGAGGTTGAAGCCGTGATGCGAAACAAAGCGAACGGCGACGACGATGCGTCGCAAGAACAAGGCACCAACGCGTGGTTTCAGCTTCGCGCGTCCAGGTTGACGGCATCGGCGTTCGGGAACGCGATTGGATTTTGGCGCGAAGGTCGTAACGAGCTTTGGGAAGAAAAGCTAGGACTTCGCGAGGGATTCGCCGGGAACGAGGCCACCGAGTGGGGATCGTCCAAGGAGGACGAAGCCGTGCGCGTGTACGAAGCCTTCGCCGGGAGAAAAGTTTCGCATCTTTTATTCAACGTTTTGAGCGCCGACGACGCCGAACTGTGGATCGGGGCTTCCCCCGACGGGTTGATCGGCACGAACGCCGCGGACGTGGACGGTGAAATCGGCGGCGTGCTCGAAATAAAGTGTCCTTTCAACAAAGGCTCGCCGACGACGGCGTCGCCGTACGCCAAGGTGCCGTGGTACTACGTCCCTCAAGTGCAAGGATTGATGGCTGTTTTCGATCGTCCGTGGTGCGATTTAGTTTCGTACACCGTCAACGGTGGTGTCGCAATTTACCGCGTCGAGCGCGATCACGATTATTGGAATCTACTGTACGAATGCTGCAGCGAATTTTGGTGGCAGCACGTCGTCCCCGGCAAGCACGCGCTCGCCGCGGGCAAGGATGCAGAAAAGTACCGACCCGCGAGCGAGCACCCTCTGTGCGCCGAGCTCAAGCGCCGGAGCAAGGCGATCGCGGACAAGAGTCCGACGACGTGGATCGCTCCCGACCGAGTCGCCGACTTACGCCGACGATGATCGTAACGCGACTGAGGAAACATTGAGAGGCCGCGGAAACGCGCGAGATGTGTGAACCACACGGGGATCGCAAATGAACGATCGCGCTCTAAGAATTAAAGATTTAGAATGAACAGCGATTCACCCAACTTGTCGCCGTCGTCGTCGCCGTCGTCGTCCCGCGTCGTCTCCCAGCGCGCGTCGCCCGCACTCGCCTCCCTGAAACTAGGGCTGAATCCTAGGGTTAGCGGAGTTTGCACCGCCGCTTTTAGGGCGTCTTGAAAGTGCGCGCGTAGGCGTCCGATGGTCGCGAAACGCGGTGACGATGTGTAACGAACTTTTGTTAAGGTTGCTGTGTCACGGATGCGCCGCGCACGGCGCCGCGCGGCCGTACGCGCGGAGACGTCGAACGGGGGCAGAACAGGGTTTCTTCCGCCTTTTTCATTTTCGAATTAAAAAACGCTAAGTGTGTGCTACTCGGCGTTTCACGGCGAACCACTTTGATGTTTCGTTATTTCACCCGTTACTAAACGGTTTTGTCCGAGTGAACGGCAGAAAAGCGTCGAGTGTCAACTCGCGTCGCGTTAGCGACCGAACAGGCGCCGCTTGAACTGTGGAGCCTCGCGTGGTGCGGGCGTCATCACTTTCGGGGCTCCGAAAATACCACGTCTCGTTTGTGCTTCTGGCATTGGCGCGCAGCACGCCGCTCGGAATGCAGTGTACTTCTCTTCGCCGATGAGAACCATCATCACGCGACCGAGCCTGCTCGTCGGACCGAGCGCGATTGCGGCGACGAACAACAGCGCAGGCGTCACGAATATTACGATGAGTAAACCGACGATGATGCCGTAGCCAAACTTCGCCACTTCAACTTCCTCCTTTGATTGTGGTCCATAATTTTCGTCGATGCCCGTTTGGCTCACCGTGGTTTGAGCGACGTCAACTTGCGTCAACAGAGGCAACTGCGTCGACAGACTTGCCTTCATCGCGGTGGCTGTAGCGGGGACGGTTGTGTCCAGAGCGTTGATAATACTCGACTGCGAGTCCGATGCGGTCAAAAGGATCTTGATGTCCACCGAGGCCGCGGACGCGATGAGTAATCTCCTTCGACGCGCATTGGTGACGTCGAGAAGCGATACGCCGAGCGACCCTGAAGCGAGATTTAGATAATTTGCCACGGCAGCCTTCAACGCGACTTGGTTTGCACTGTTGAAGTCACCGCTGACGTATCCCGTCAATTTGATGCGCGTGTACACAAATTTGACGATCCCCGAATTTGAGACGTCGCCGCCGCCAGAGTTCCTCGGGGGTGGAGGAGGAAGCGCGTCGTTCGGCGCCGTAAGAAGACTCGGTGGTGGGGGACTCGGTGTCCCTGCCGCGGCGGGAGGCGGCGATGGTGGTGGCGGCGGCGATGGTGGCGGAGACGGTACCGGCGCCGGCGTTGGCCCCGCAGAACCTATCGGCGACGTCGACAAAGGCAGGGAAGATGTCGCAGTGCAGACGCCGTTATAACAGACGCTGGGGAACGTACCATCTGCGGCGACAGTGGAGCACGGAAAGCCGTCTCTCCTACGCTCATTACCGTTCATGTACCAAAGGTTACCGCCGACACTACACGAGTTCCGAACTGTCGTGCAGTACAATAGTTTGGTGCAAGTACTCGAATCAAATGTGTGATAAGGCGATGGGCCATAACCGTTCATTTGGCTGGCGCAAGCCGCGGTGGCCCACTTGCCGCCGTGATACGTCGCTCCATTGAATGGCGTGGCGCCGTTACACGCCTTTTCTCGATTCTCGCAAACACCGTTGAAGCACGATCCCACATCGCCCTGATCGTCTTCGCACTTGACTCCGTTGCCCAGGGCGGCGTCCGCGGGACAAGAGTATGAGGTTCCATCGCACGTTTCCGCAATGTCGCAAGGAATGTTGAAGGCTGCGTCAACAGCAGCGCGACACACCGTTCCATTTGCGGCAGGTCCAGTTTGCGCACTATTGCAGCACTTGTCGTGTAATTTTGAGCACACAATCGAGCTGCCTGTGAAGAACTTGCACGACGTCCCGTCACATCCGGGATCAATACCACCACTACAGACGTTGTTATAGCAGTCGCAGTCTTCGCCAGCTTCACGGATGCCGTTGCCACAGATTGCGGTTTGAGTAGTCAAGCACGACTGATCGACAGAATAAAGAACCCCGTTGGATTCACGAAACGTAGCTGTGTCGTATTGTTGAATCGAACACTGCGAAAATACTATTTCTCCGCCTTGCAAGACGGGTCCCATGATGAAGTTGTCGACGTGACAGGAAGCCGTACCATAATTCGACTGACCATCGTGCGCAAAGCCGATGTTGTGACCGAGTTCGTGAGCAATGACGACAGCGGCATTTAGAACCATGTCTTTCCGAATGGCATTCACGCTCACACTTTGATCGGTGCAAATCTTCCCCATATACGCGTAGCCGACAGGTCCATAGTGATTTGAGGTACGCGGTAAAGTGATCACCAAAGCGTCCCAACCGATGCCACTCAACTGAGCAGGATTACTCTTGGTCCAGGTTCCCACGGCCGGTAACATGGAGACGAGACTTGAGCTTTGATAGTAACCCCAAGGATCCGTCGAACCCGACGGCGTGTACAGGAAGTGCTTCAACTCGAGCCTAATTCGCGGGTTGAAGCCAGTTTTGTCGTAAAACGTTTGCATCACCTTGACTTGCAAAATGGTCTCTTCGATAAACGCGTTGACGTTTTCACTCATCGTTACCATGCGGTCCCTCGACGCCCAAAACACGAGTTCAACCACATTGTCGCTCGATGTGAGGAGTTTTCTGGACCGCGTTCCGTTCGACGAAGCGTCGCCATCGACAGAGGCTACGGGTTGATCTGGCAGTAACACCGCGTCGCCGTCCTCGTCCAACACTGGCAGCTGCTCGAGTTCATCCGACAGACTCCACGACTCGCCGTTCGTGACGGCGGCGACGTCGATCTCCTCCACCCCGAGCATGCGGCCCGAGGTCGTGGAGCGAGTCGCGCGCGACGGTTTCCAAAGCTCTCCTCGAATCGTCAGCAAGTCGTCGTCTGGTTGCACGACGACGACGCGCAAACGTCCGTGACACACCGTCCCGAAAGC
>Ga0257114_1000188_pt1 | contig 47641 bp, 50 predicted proteins | sample SI112_10mmetaG_FD_190149 | JGI IMG/M metagenome (GOLD analysis project Ga0257114, IMG submission 190149) | Marine microbial communities from Saanich Inlet, British Columbia, Canada - SI112_10m | ecosystem: Environmental > Aquatic > Marine > Inlet | place: Canada: British Columbia | collected...
TTACTTTTTTGGTTTGACAATGTTATCTATTTTGAATCCAATACCCGTATCTTGCTACATGAGTTACAATAATCTAGATGTTTCACGAACACATCCTAAAGATTTTACAGGAGATTTAGAGCAATGGAATGGTATCCGACAAATGCCACTATTCAACCAGTTTGATCGGGCGAGAACATGGCTTACAGGCAATAAAGGTGCAACGAAAGTATTCTCTTATATTATCGGATGGTATAACGAAGATAGAGAGAGATACAAAGAAAGAAGTTGGTTTGGAACGTCAATAATTATCGACTATGTATCTAGAATCAAAAATGAGGAAATAAAAATGAGTACAATGAGTAGCCAAATTGGTAAAATTCGAGATATGGCGGATAAACTGATTGAGCAAAATGAGGGAAACAGTAGAGAATATCGAATTACTCCTCTAGGAAGAAGCGTCGGGTGGATAATGGGTCTGACAGATCAATACCCGGAGATTAAGATATGAAGTTGTTAACTAACTCAGACCCTAGCGTCCACCATTTAGAGTTGATAACCACTGTAAGTAAGATTGGAATTAACATGATTTAATCATAGTAATATTTACCTGAATTAAATTGCACCCAATGTTCTTGCTCTATATTTTCTATTGCGCCTCTACGTGCGTTACGCACCTCTCTTGTAGCATCTATAGCATTCCTACCATGATGGGTCAATATCCAAGCAGCCACCAAACCTGCTCTCCCCAATCCACCTTTACAGTGGAGGAATACCGACTTCTCCTCATTCAAGATTTCAAGAACTCTTTCCAATTTCTGGAAAGTAGAGTCTGAAGGAGTCCCTCCGTCTCTTATCGGAGCCCAAATCCACTCCATACCTCGAGATTGCACATAATCTTCTTTCAAACCCTGAACGCTTAGTTCATCAATTTCTAAATCTTCAATCAAGGAAACTACTGCATCATACCCTTCTTTACTAATCTCATCTAAATCAGCAGCTAAATCTCTATTCCAATCGCCAGAAATGGCTCCTGATTGAACTTTTCCGGGACACAGACTTAATCCTAAAGTAATTTTTCCGATTTCAATAGTGTCAATTCTAATAGGATCTGTAATACTAGTCCTAACATTTCTTTTGGTTTCCATTAACATTTTTTTAACCAATTTAGCATCTGTTTTTTCGATTTCATTGATTAGTTTAGAAAAATCTTGTTTAGAAATCAAAAAATTTCTAATTAGCGTCTGAATACATTCATTCCAGTGTTTCCAGTTCCCAGTACTACTTCGAGCAACTATTCGGCAATCTCCAGTTTCAATCAAATCTTCCTGCATCGATTTATCAGAGTTGTATTTCGCTATATTAAGGAGAAGCATTAACTTAACTTTTTCTTTCTCCCAATCATCTCTTAATTTTACGTCTCTTCTCTGACCCATTAACCATACTTTGCCCCCATAATCATCATCTGATTCGTCATCAATTGGGTGCTCTTGATGAATCTCTACTTGAGCCACAGATCCAAATGGGAATTTTAGGGATTGGAAGGCTTGCTCAACACTATACCAATCAATATCCTGATAACTAAACTGTGAAGAGATTACCTGGAAGTTATCGGTACATTTAGGTCCAAGAAATTGTCCCAAAGAACCGTCTTCTTTTGCTTTCAAGACGTAACACCTACCTCCCATGAATTACACCCCCATTAGTCTTGACGAATAACACTTTATTCACCTTATCTCCAATAATTTTTCTACTCTTTTCTGTGAAACTACTCGTCCTGAGCTTAATTCTAGAGCAGATAATCTAGGATTCACCTCTCTCTTGAGAAAAATACCTGTATCAATTCCAATTGAAGATACTCTACCGTCTTTCAGAAGTTTAGAACTTCTCCAAACGCTATTATCATCTAAAATTCCAAAGTTTTGAACAGTTGTATGTCCTACAATAATTGTTCTCAAAGCATCAAATGGATAACTTACATCAAAGATATCTCTAGACCATAGTCTTTCATTATCTGTTTGTAATTCCAAATCATTAGAATATGGCATATCTCTATAACCAGCATGTACAAGCCTAAATTTTTCTAAAACTAATTCTGTTGGTAATGAAGAAATGAACTCCAACGCACTTAGCATACGACTTCTAGTTAACAATGACGAAGTAGACCAGAAACCATCTTTGGAGTAATTACTATCTCCATTAGTTTTCTTCCAATCTATCTGTAACATTTCTTCATGATTACCTTTTAATGAAAAATAATTATTTTTTCTCATGAACAATTCTAATACTTCTAGACTTTCAGGGCCTCTGTCAACCATATCACCTAAACATATCATTAGATCATTATCCTTTAATTCAAGTTTTTTAACTAGGGCGTCCAAGGTTTTCTTGTACCCATGTATATCTCCAATTATCCATATTTTAGAACCTGTGTCTAATTTTTCTTGGATGAAAAATTCTAACTCATTATCTCTCATTTTTATTCCTCCTCTGATTTTTCAGAAATTATGATTTTTTCAGAAGGATTAATTCCAAGTTCTGGATAATACATTTCTTTAGATAAGGTCCATCCACAATAAAGTCCACTCATTGTGAAATCATTTATTCGGAGAACATCCCATCTAGCTGATACATTAAATTTCCTGTAATATTCTGAAATTATAGTTATAGAGACGCCCCAATCATCTGTATTTACACTAACTAAGCCTGGAAACTGTAGCATCCTTTCAAGGAACCAAACTTCCTTTCCATCCCAAGATTTCGCAATATTTTCTAAATCACCCCTTATTTTGGATAATGATGTCGTATTTTCATCCTCCATCATTCCCACCCCTTTGAGCTCAATTCAACCGAGAACGCCTTGTCCAATGTTCGCTGGCAAGCAACAGGATTATTGCATATGTGGTTAGGATTTGCCCCTCTATGGAAGTTACAGGCTTTACCCCAGAGGGTAATTGCTTCAGGTATAGAATATGGGCACATTAGGCCACCTCCAGCCCAAAATTATCCGCTTCAATTATATTTTCCTCAGAAATACTTTCTTCCTCCGAGTCATCTCCCCTGTAGGGTATGACTATTGCACTTTCAACATCTAAATCATGAGATATTGAGTTTAATGTAGCCCTCATATAAGCAATGGTCTTTTTAGGCCACTCATGGTTTACAATTGACAATAATCGAAATCCTCTGTCAACTACTTGCATCGAAAATCCGTTTTCATCATCAACCCAAACATATCCGATTCCTAATTTCAGTTTGTTGTATGCCCACGCCGTTTGACGAGGTTCCCATGCCCAATCCAATTCCTCACCGTTCAATTCTGGAAGCAAATCTTCCAATTCCTCATTTTTCTTGCATACTTCTTTTATTTTATTTTCTTTCATATTTTTTCCTCCTTGGGAGAGACTTTGACGAAAATCTGGTAAGCGATAAACAGCAGTAAATCACACAATTATCCAGAGCCAAATTCCTTCCTATACTGGTAGGTAATTTGAAGTTGAGGCGAAGCCTCATTTGAGGTAAATAATTGCTTAAAAGGTATTCGCTTACACAAGTTCAGAATTATATCCACTAATTACCATGGAGAACAATTTAAGACGATATAGGATAACGGACATACATGTCTTTGAGCCGGGATGAAGTGGAACAAATTGGTTCATACTTCGCTAGACATTATCATGAGGGAGAAAGAGTCAAAGTTCCTGATAATTTTTCAGATGACCCCCTGGATTGGCTGAGAAAACAACCAATGTTTGAGAAAGGCAAATTCCCGTTAGAATCGGAAAAATACTCTCCAGATAAAAACAAACCACGCATTTTACTTAGGGAGCCTTTCAAATTCACCGAATTCATTGAAAAAAGATTGAAAGAAATTGATAGTATGAAAGCAGACGATAGAGTCATACTTGATATTTCGGAATTTCCAGATCATGATTTATCTAGGGGGCATTTTGAATGGAAAACATGGTTACAATACAATGTGGAGCAGATTGCTAATGGAAAAGGATCGATAAAATTACTCGCAACAGAACAAGGTGATCGCGACTCTGAGAAGATAAGAGCCTTTGAAAAAAAGGAACAAATTTCTAATCTCATTCTCGAAATTCTCGAAAAATATCTACTTCATGATGAAACAAATAAAGTTGTCAAAAATATCCAATTACTAGAAAAAATCAATAATTTCAAAGAAAAATCACTACACGATGAACTTTTTCAACCTCGAACCAATGTCACATTTCCAGTTGACCGAGTTATTTGGTCAAAGATTTGCAATGCGGTGACAAATACATTATTCTCCCTAGCTAAATTCAATCATCCACCATCGAAAGATGAATTTAAAAAATTAAATTTTGTAGAAATATCGATGCCTGCAAATGGTTTCTTAAGCGAATTATCTACTTCAATCTCAAATATTCTATTGGAAGAAATAGCACATGCAGTTAAATCTAACCACAAGGAGGAAATTGGATTATCTAAGGCTGAAGAGAAACTTTTTCGGAAAACTGAGAACAAAGGATTCGCCAAAGGCAATGGGAAGTGGTATTCGTTAGAAAAAACCACAAAAAATAGTTCGTTAGGTATTTCATATCATATTTTAATTTTTTTAATGTGGAATGGATTAATCGAAGTAAAAACTATGGATTGGAAGGATTATAAAATATTTTACGAAAAAAATAATGATGGTATAAACAAAAAAAAGAGAAAATATGATTACCCACATAAATTGATTTTTTCTGAGGCATTCAAAGAAATAATTGGTAATTGTCAACTGGAGGACTCAAAAAATAACAATCTTCATCCTATTTTTCGATGGCTGGCTAGAGCGCCTGATCGTTACATGTACTGCCCTCCTATGACACCTACTCAGAAAGAGGGGACTTGGTCAGGTGGATTATGTGTACCTCGAGGTTCAATTATCTCATCTCACTCAGATTATGAAGAATTCAAGACCCCGAGATGCGCCCCTAGTGAAAAGGCAGTGAAATCAATACATTTACTCCAGACAACTCAATGGGAAATAAATCTAGATTTTTTGAGCGTTGTATCAAATTTTTCCTCCAACGAAGAATCGATTGGCCAAATTTCAATTAAAAAAGAACTCGAAAATGCTTTTTTGTTGAAAATAGACGATGATTATATTGAACGAGATAAAATAGAAAGGAATGAGCAAAGAAGAGACAAGTTAGAAATGGTTAAGCGAATAATCGAACATAATGCCAATGTTTTTTGGCATTCTTGGACTTTTGATTTTAGAGGTAGGATGTATCCGAAGTCAAGAAACTTAAGCCCTCAGGGTGATGATTTAGATAAAGCTTTGATTAGATTCAAGGAATGGAAAAATCTCGGAGAAAGAGGAATTTTCTGGTTGCACATACACGTCCATAATCTATTTGAGGGGGTTCAAAATGAAAGATGGAAAAATGGAGTAGCGAAAAAAAGACGACCTTTTCAAGACAGAGATAAATGGGTACGTGAAAATCTAGATGAGTTGCGGAGAATTGGAAAAAATACAGTTAATAAGAAGAATCTAGAGATACTTGAATTAAAGGAATTTAGAGGAGGTGGAAGTGAATCTTTCCAAAGACTCGCTGCTATTATTGAATTAGATCGAGTATGGTCAGAATATGATAAAACAGATGATTGGGGGAAGGTGAAATCAGGCTTACCTATTCATCTAGATGCTAGTACTAATGGCTACCAACATCTTGCCGCCTTGTTTAAGGATAAAAAATTAGCAGAAGCAGTAAATATCGCTGAAGTCGATAATCCGCATGACTTGTACAAAGAAGTCTCAGAAGAGGCGAAACGTATATTTCAGATGAATGATTTTTCGTTCATAAAAAAAGGAGATGGATATAAAAAAATACTTGCTGGATTTTCGGAATCAGAAAAAAAATTCTTAGAAGATACTTTGTTCACAAGGAATTTTGCCAAGCAACCTACAATGCGTTTAGCATATGGTGGACGTAGACTTGCAAACTGTTTCGATGGAAAAAACTCGTCCGGAAATCCTCGTTATGAAAAAATGAAAAAGACTCAAAGTCAAAAAAAGAAGGAAGAGATACTTAGAAGTAAAATCTCCGATGACATGAAAGAAAATTATACTAAATATGAGAGTTTGGAAGGCCCCAAATATTACAGAAATCCCGGCTGGAAGTGGAGTTGGTTCCAAGGCACCTGTCAAGGAGGAGAGGCAGAAGCTAGAAAGATTCAAAATTTATTGAGAGAATGGGTGTGGGTAAGGTGTTGGAGTGAAGAATCATTACTATACAAATCGTTCATGAAGCGGCAGAATGAATTACCAGATAGGTTAGCCGGTTGGAAGGAAAACTACATTTTCCAGAGAAACATTACTGAACTGTGCGATGAAATTTACAAACATTCTGTAGGAAAGGTCACCCAAAAATCGAATTATAAACTTACTAATCAATTTAACGAATTGTTCAAGAAACAAAAAGCTTCACTGGGAAATAAACAAAATTTCACTAATCAAATGGTGGCATCATGGAATTTACCTGATGGTTTCCATGTAAAAAATTACTATATTAAACACCGTGATTCGGGCAAAAGTAGTGGAGTAGCCAGAGAAAATAGGAGATATTCAACTATTATGCCGAATTGGCTGGATCCAAAGAAACGGATGGAATTTGGTGGCCGAACTAATGCCATCGATAATAAATTGAAGGAGTCTCTTGGGCATGAAGAATATGAGAAAATAATGAAGAAATATGAACTCGAGAAATATCTTGGACAGAGAGGATTTGTTGCTATTGTAGAACAAATACTACATGATATAGACGGAGAAAAAGAAAACAAAAAACTTGATGAACTTCGAAGAGAAGTTGTCATAAGAAACCATAATATTAATCAATATTCGGAAGAAGAATTGAAAAGACTGAATCCAAATAAAGTCAAGTCCTCTATCGCTCCAAACTTTATCCATTCCTTGGATGCATACCATATGCGAGAAATAATCAGGAGAATGGGGTCGGAGAATGACGAGTTGGATTTCTGGGCAGTTCATGATTCGTTTGGAACTCATGCTTCCGAAATTGATAAATTAAGGGAAATAGTAACAAGTTCTTTCCATAAGTTCTATCAGTGCTCTAACATCAATTCCTTAGGCGGAGAAATATCAGAAAACTATTGGAGCGAGGTAAAGCTTGGAGATTTTGATATTGAAGAAATCCTGAAATCGGAATATATGATTTCATAATTACTTACCAGTAATACATGATACGTGAATATGTTTACAGTAGCAGTCGAAGAAAGGAGGAAAGGATATGAGTAAGTTAGGTGGTTTAGCAAGATTAGCGGTGGGTGTCGTAGTAATATCAACATTGTGGCCTATTGGATTGTTCGGAGATGAATGAATGGGAATGTTAGGTAAGATAGTAGGGGCGACAATAGGATTTTGTGTTGGCGGACCAGTTGGTGCAGCAGCAGGAGTTTGGATTGCTGAAGGCGGTACAAACGGAGACTCATTTGAGGTATGAATAATTACTTACCAGTAATACGAGGTTTACAAAATGAAAGAAATAAATGAAAGAAAAATTACTGTAGAAATAGCAGATTATACCGGTCACAGTGTTGTTCTCTTGAATAGAGAAGAAGTTCTGGACATGGTATCACAAACTGATAGTTGGATATATTCAGGAGGGCGTAGAACTAACTCCCAGGAATTAGCCCAATCCGATTGGGCTGGCATTGTAACAATAAGCATAATGCCCCAAATCCAATATGGTTAAATTCAACATTAGAATTTCAATGAAACGAAATAACGCAAAGCAAATGAGGATATATTCTCATTTGAAAATTAAATTTAGTGTAATAATAGTGAATTAGGATTCCTAATTACGCATAAACTTTCGAGGCAATTCTGTCTTGAATATATTTATGATTTAATCATAAAAATTGTATATGGAGAGGAAAAAATGACAAACAAAAATAAAGATGAAAATAATGACGAAAGAAAATGGAAACCAGATAATGAATCGCTCAGAAGGATAGTGAATTTGGCAATAGAGAGGTGGTTTCTTGAAACGAGATGAAGAAGAAAATGGCAGGGAAGCAGGAACAAATCTACCAGATATGACCAAGATATACGAAGCTATTTCTCAACTACTGGAACTTACCATCTTCGTTGCGAAAATGAATGATGAGTCTGAAGAAATACATTCTTGTAAGGATGGAGATCTTAGAGATTGGCCGAAAATGAATGATGATTACACAGATGAATTTAAGGGGGAATTTGAATGATTCAAATGAATAATCAATCGGTACTGAGTTCTTTTCATGTGAATGGATTCGACGAGCATAATCGTTCTTTAGATTGGATTGAAGATACCGCAAACAAAATAGGTGCAGAAATTAATCTAAATACTGAAGCCAGATGGACAAAATATTCTGAAAGCTTCGAAATAAAATTCAATGGAAGAGATTCAGGTATAATTTATAAAATTACAATATCTCAATCAGATAAACAAACTAAATTTCTAGCAAAAAGATTTCATGAAATTGATCTAAACGAAAGAAATGCAAAAATAATCATGAAGGCTTTTCCCGAAATTATGCATTATGATATTCATTGGTTTGACATTCGTACATCGGAGTGGTCAGGTGTATGCATGGAGGCTGTTCGAGAAAAATCAAGGCCTTATTGGCCGGGAGATGAAATCGTATCTATTATGTATGCATTGTATGATGATTTTCGAAGTTGTCTCGATGAAAACATGTATACACTTAGACGAGTAATGTCAAATGCTCTCGTTACATATTGGTTTGCAGAAGTTATGCCGGGGGGATATCCTTTTGATTATTCAATTGATCAGGTCTGTGAATTTCTTGAATATCTAGAGTTGCTGCAAAAAACATCCAAAGAAGAATATCAAGATTTATTTGAGAATACTTTGACATTAAGTATATTCGAAACTGCCGAAAAAATCCAAAGAAATATTGGAGGTCATGGAGAATGAGATTCAAAGTTGCTGTAATAGGAGCAGGAGGTATAGGTTCAAACTTGCTTAGAATCTTAGCTCCTACTCTATCACAAAGTATTTTGGCAGATAAACTTGGAGGAATTGAATTAACAATTTTTGATTCAGATATTGTTGAGCAAAATAATCTATACCATCAAGGATATACTGTTTCTGACATTGGTAAGTATAAAGTTGATGCATTAGTGGAATCTCTGCGTTTATTTGAATCATCAATAATTTGTTTTACACCAATAAATTATGATGTAAGTGAATCTACTAATCTTGACCGATTTAATTTAGTAATCGTCTGTGTTGATTCACCACTTGCAAGGGTAATTACTCATTCTAGATGTTCAATTTGGTTAGATTTGAGATGCAGAGGAGATAATTTCATAGCTCTAGATTACAATGCTGCTGATGATGTGATTAAATCGCTCACAAATTTGAAACAAAAAGCCGGTTCATGCCAATTTGAAGATGCAATTGAAACTGGAAACATTCAATTTGGCAACGCAGCAGCGGCCGTCTTTGGAAGTCAATGGATAACCCAACATTTCAGGATAGTATTAGGTGAAAAGAATGCTTTGCACCCAAAAATCAGATCTGAATCAATAACATTTGGAACCCTGAATAGATATTTATGAGGAATAAAAAATTGAGAAAACATTCCTCTATCCGGTAATTAGATCTCCCGGGAATACAAATGGGGGGAGAGGCCCCCGGGTGGAGTACTGTCATGTGCTCATCTCTGTCTCTCTCTCCACACTGTGATAGTGAATTATTTGGTGAAGTTATTATCAAAAATCAGAGCATTGGCTCACCACATTCGGGGCAAGGAAGGCCAGGGAGCCAAGCACCTGGCATATGTCCACAATTCGTACATATTGAGATGATATCGTCTCCAAACATGAATTGGCGTATACGAGGACATATCTAAATATATCTAAACTACAATATATGTAAACTACAAAATTACAAAAAATCGCCAAATAACCGTTTTCTAAAAGGTTCTCAGACCCCAGCGTCCACCATTTAGATATCAATCACAGCAAGTCTTCTCGACACTGTTCTGTGCGCAGAAACATGTCTTTGCAGGCATAATATCAGCACGAGAACTCCGTTCGTTAAACAAAGCAGTAACTTCAGCCAACTCTTCAGGTGCATCTCCACGTGCTTCAAGACAAAGTTTGAGACCTAATAACCCCCACATGTTATCTTTCCAGAGTTTGATGTCTGCACGATAAACTGCTTCTGCTTCTTCGATCTCTCCTTGCTCATGGAGAAGAGCACCCAGAATGTGACGTACTGGCTGCATTTGTCCCCAAGGTTCGTTATATGCAAGATTCAACGAGAGATCTACACCACGACGTAGATGATCAAACGCTTCAGTAAAGTTAGAATCATTTCCACTTTCCTTTGCTAGATACTGTCTGCGATATTCTATCTCGCCATCAAGTATAGCATCGTTTACCAAGAGGATGCATGGACCGTCATTTGGATCTTGATACATCAAATTGTTATGCAGTACTCGTCCTGCAAGAGCAGGGTTCTGTAATGCTTCCTTGAACAAAACTTGTTCTGCTTCTGCTTCCGGCACCATTCCCTTGGAAGCATAAGCTACACCTCTAGCATAGTGCTGTGTTGCAATTGCTGCCGGGAATACGTCTTTGTCTGTATGAAGAGGTTCATTGAGAATTTCGTCCCACTTACCGAATCTAATCATTACATGCCATGGCATAGTAACATATGACTCAAGGAAAATAGCACCCATTGGTATGATTCCAGCTAACATGAATTGAACTCCAGATTCTGCATTTCCCGCAGGTAGTGTGCTAACTGCTTTACGAGCATACTTTAGTGCAGTTTCATATCGACCCTCGAACATTGCACACCATACAACAAAGTGATGGTTGTGCATCCTGTAAAACTTGTAGAACTGTGACTCATTGCCTGTAATCTCAACATATCTATCGTCTGCTTCAACTGCTGCAATATTACATTCCATTGCCTCTTTCCACTGCCCTACCCAGGCATCGATGTGAGAAGGCATGTGGACTAAGTGACCTAATCCAGGCATTGCGGTTCGCAAAACATCGGCTGCTGGTAAAGCACGCTCCGGGAATGGAGATAATTCCAGCGCATGACAATACAGGTGGCATAGGGCGATGTGTTCTTTGGAACCTTCCACGGTTTCAAAAGCATCTTCCATGACCTTGACAAGCAACAATGTGTTATCATCCGCAGGAGTGATTTCTCCGGTTGTTGTATTCTTATCCCATAATTGCCACGCCTTTAGATTCATTAGGGCCTCTACGTAAATTGCTGTAACATCTAAGTTACCACTATATTTCTCATAAAGAGGAGCCATAGCATGCGCGAATGCTACGTTTAATTCGGGACTATTGCCCATGTTGAGGACTGAAGGATCTGCTGCATCACGAGCTTCTTCAGAGTGACGTTCTGCTAGAGCATCAATTAGGTCTTTTTCTAACTCAGAACAACCGTCTTTGAGAGTTATTGCTTTTTGGATATGGTCGTGCCCTGAACCTAGGCCTGGAGCCCAGTTGTAATTTGAAGAAACACAATATGCAATACCCCACCATGCCATAGCACAATCTGGATCGATTTCAGCACATTTACTGAAACATGCAATCGCTTCTTCGTGGTTGTAATTCAACATGTGCCCATAAGCACGGACAAACATTTTTCGGGCATCATCATTGGCACAAGTTATCGTAGTTGCGAATGAAAAATTCGCGGCATTTCCGAAATCATAATCAGTTGGGGCTAAAGACATATTTTAGCGGAAATGAGTTCTGAGTTAATGATTTATGATTAAGTTCTAATAGGATGTAGTTATTTTTTAGATTGGTGAATCAGTTATCTTGTTTAACTGTAAGATGAGGATAAGGAATACCGATATTATTTGACTTGAATCTATCTAACATTTCTATAAGCAGCCAATCTTTAGCTTTTCTCTCACTATTGTAGTCATCAACCCAACAATCGAGTCTGAATACTAGGGCAGTTTCAGTCACATCGTATAGTAGCACCTCGGTTTTTGGACTATCAATAGTAAAACTGCAATCATTAATTATATTATTTATTAGAGATTTTACGATTTTAGGATCAGCATCCAGAGAGGTTCGTATTCGGAAACGAAGATTCATTGAGTCTTTATCTCCTAGAGAGCCTCCTAATGCATAGTTCTCAACTATTTCACCTGAAAGTGTTGTATTTGGTATCACTACTAAACGTTCGTTACCCGTACGTATCTTAGTAGTCATGAGGCCGACATCATCAACCCTTCCTTTCACCCCCATTACTATCACTTTATCACCCTTTGAGAAAGGCTTGTCGAGCAACATGAGTAGCCCAGAAACTAGATTTGCTGCCGTTTCTTGTAATGCGAGTCCTATAACTAATGTCAATATAGTTGCAGATGCAACAATTGCTGTGACATCGATATTCATTTGGTCTAGAGCGATGAGAATTGCAGCCAGCCAAGCAAGGAGTTTGGAAACACTAACTGTAATTGTTTTTAGTGTTGATAAATCAAGAGATGTGTTTTCATCCATTGATTGAAATAATGGAGGTATGAACTCATCGACTATCGAAGTAAGAAACTGAGCAAATAATATCAGCAATATAGCCGCTGATCCACCAGCAAAAGCAGATCTTTCGAAAGAGCCCTCTTCAAATGCAAAACGAAATGTCAACCAAATTCCAATAAGGAATACACCTGTATTAAGAATTGGTGTAGCTAGATTGAATAATCGGTCATCATATATGTTATCACTTGAAGAAATTACCTTCAATACTGGTCCACGTAATATCAATCTTGAAATTAAAGTTGCAACGATACTTGCCACGATTCCAACAAGAATTTGAACAAATATACTTGAGGATTCTAAATCATCAAAATATGATTCGAATGGGGCCATCATCAAGTCTTCAAAGTGAGGAATAGTTTATTTGATTTGTGCCGACAATGATGTGAAATTAGGCGAAAAATAGAACTTTTGGTGCTCGTGCCGGGATTTGAACCCGGGTCGCCGCCTCGAAAGGGCGGCATGATGGACCGAACTACACCACACGAGCGGTAAGCCGCCGAGAAGCAAACCCCACATAATCGCAACGGTTCAAACCACTACAAAAAATGTAAACTAATCTTCTATCTCATCTTCAATGGACTGACTGGAAGATGAATGAGAAGATATCCAAAAAAGGAATAAAATTAAACCCAATAAATAAAATATTGGCAACTGATTTTGAGTATCCGATTTAAGCCATCTTTCAGAATCTGTAGGGAAAAAATCGGAATTATCTCCTACTCCATCATCATCTGAATCTAAAGTCTCATTTGAATCATAAGGGAAGGCGTCAGAATTATCTCCAATTCCATCACCATCTGAATCTAAATATTCATCAGGATTATTCGGGAACACATCAGAATTATCTCCCACCCCATCATTATCAAAATCAATTGTTTCATTAGAATCATAAGGGAAGGCATCTGAATTATCCCCTACTCCATCACTATCTGAATCGGATATCTCATTAGAATCATAAGGGAAGGCATCGGAATTATCCCCTACTCCATCGTTATCGGAATCAATTGTTTCATCAGGATCATATGGGAACATATCTGAATTGTCCCCTACTCCATCATTGTCTGAATCTGCTGTTTCATTAGAATTGTTAGGGAATATATCTGAATTATCTCCCACTCCATCGTTATCAGAATCAATTGTTTCATCAGGGTCGTATGGAAAAACATCAGAATTATCTCCAATTCCATCACCGTCAGAATCTAAAGTCTCATTTGAATCATAAGGGAAGGCATCAGAATTATCTCCAATTCCATCACCGTCAGAATCCATATTTTCTAATGGATTATATGGAAAAGCATCAGAATTATCTCCAACACCATCGCTATCTGTATCTAGATGTTCATTTGGATTGAGAGGAAATACATCAGAGTTATCTCCGATTCCATCCCTATCTGTATCTGAAATTTCAGTAGAATCATCAGGGAACTCATCTGAGTTATCACCTACTCCATCATTATCTGAGTCTACTGTTTCAGTCGAATCATTAGGGAACTCATCTGAGTTATCACCTACTCCATCATTATCTGAATCTACTGTTTCGGTTGAATCGTTCGGAAAAGCATCTGAGTTATCCCCTACTCCATCATCATCTGAATCTACTGTTTCAGTTGAATCGTTCGGAAAAGCATCAGAGTTATCCCCTACACCATCGCCATCAGAATCTTGATTTTCAAGCGGATCATGCGGGAAGTCGTCTACATCATCTCTGAAACCATCTCCGTCTGAATCAGGGGAGTATCCAGTGAGGCCCCAATTCAGTATTGTTTCAGCGAAATCATCATCACTTGCAGATGATACAGCAGGTAGATGACCACCATCTGGAATTTTCCAAAGAGAAACACGATTACCAAAGTTACAGTTTAGATATTCATATTCAATCGTATCATTTTGTCCACTAGGGGATATAATATCTAATTCGTCTATCAAAGTTAGAGAAGCGTCACATTCTGAGCGATTCGCCCAATAATTAACTGTTTGAGGTGCTGAAGGATAATTACCACCAAATAATGAACCACCATCATACTGAATTACAGAGTCTAGAGTCCCATGTATTTGTAAAATATTGGGATGACCAGTGTTCTGACAATCATTAAAATCAGAATATGTGGCTCCAGCAAGAGATATCGCGGCTCTGATCATATCGCCTCTTTCACAGGCCATGCGGTGAGCCATGAAACCACCATTGGAATGACCTACGAGTATTATTCCCTCTGGATCTGCACCGTGATATGTGATTGCCTCATTTATCAAAACTGTCAGCCACGACACGTCATCAACATCTTCATTCCAAATATTACAGCATGCATCCGTGGCATTCCAGTACCTTTGACCAGTAGCACTGTATGACCCATCTGGCCTCAATAAAAGATGCCCGTTTTTATGCACACTTTCTATTAAATCAAAGTATGAAGAAACGAAAGAACCTGAATTCGTAAAACCATGTAAAGCAACAACTAATGGCAATTTATAGCTAGTATTGTGGCCACCAGGCATCTCTAATACGGCTTTTCTAGAAGAAGGACCAATCTCTACCGTAGTATGGTTATCTGTATATTCAATAGAATATCTTTCATCAATATTAGAGTTGTTCTCTTCGAACTGATTAATAGAATTATTTGTCGATAATGAAAAAGATTGTGTGATGAAAATTAATACTATCAACAACGGAATTACTTGGGTCCTTATCATTGAGAAATCTCCACATTTAATGAATTCCACCAATTAATTAAAGGAATGAAAATAATAATACAAATTATAGCCATAATACTAAAATTTAACCATGTAAGAGAACTTTTTACAGATTCACCATAAACTCCAATCAGTATCCCAATAGAACCAAATCTAATACTTCGACCAAAGAAACCGGCTAATGCAAAAAGGCGGATATCCATACGGCCAGCACCGGCAATCCAAGCTAATGCTTTGTAAGGTATTGGAGAAACTGCCGCGATAAATACCCCAGTAGCACCATATTTCTCGGTTAAAGAATTAAGACGATTTATGTTGGCTTGACTGACAAATTTCCCTAATATCGGGATTCCGCCATAGTATCCTATAGCATATCCAATAAATGCCCCAAAAACACTACTAAGTGTTGCGACTAATACTATTATTGATATTGATAAAAAACTATCCGCTTCAACCACCATAGGTATTACTAAAACATCGGGTGGTATTGGTTGTAAAGCAGCCTCAGAGGCTGAAACCAAAGCTAATCCAAGTAGACCAAAACCATCTGCCCAATCAATAAATGGTTGGAAATAGTCACTTGGGCTCATACCACTCACAAAGAGTCCTGCCTCATTACCCGAATGAACATTTTCCGAACATAGGTATGTGATTACACCTATTACTGATATGTAAGTATCGACTCGCAACATTATGAGTGGAGAGGTTCTTGATACAGCAGCCTTGATATCATGGCCAATAAATAGGATGGAGAGTTGTCTTGTAGTGCCATCTCAGAGAGAAGAATTAATTCGAATTGCTCCCGAAAGAGAAGTAGTAGTTAATGCAGCTAACTTAGTATGGATGGTACCAACTGAAGAAAGTGTATCAAAAGCAAGTAGATTAGCTATTGAAACAGGAGATATGGCTGGATTATCTAGAGTTGATCTAGATTTACTAGCATTATCAATTGGTGAAAAAAGAACGCTCGTAACTGATGACTACAGGCTACAAAATATAGCAGAAAAAGCAGGAATCGATTGGATAACAGTTTCAACAGATGGAATTAGTAAACTATGGGAATGGGAGTTAAGATGTGTGGCATGTAAGAAAGAATTTCCCAACCCACATGTACCGAATAAGAAAAAATCAGACTGGGGAGAATGTACTGACTGTGGGTCTCAACTAAAATTAAGGAAGAAGAAATAATTACTCGGATTCTTCTTTATGTTCTTCGGTCATTCCGCCACGGTCCATATCTGATCCTGCTGAAGATCTGTTTTCTTGAAGGCCTCTCTGGACTTGCCCCTTGAAAAGCCCTAAATTATAACCTAGTTCAGGTATTTTTTTAGCGCCGAAAAGGACAAATATAAGTCCAATAATTATTACCATTTCTTGAGTACCAAGGACTCCCATACTAGCCCTGAGTTGGGTTTATCGTTCAAAGGCTTCGGCTAATTAATCTCTTAACCACCAGAAACAGGAGGTAAAAAGGCAATTTCAGAAGAATCTTCTAAGATTGTTTCTAAATCTGCACCTATCTCGCCATTAATCGCAATAAGTAGGCCTTTTGAGAGCATTTGAGTCAAATCAAATCTTTCAGCCAACTGACCCACAGTAGTTCCGCTAAGTAATGATAATTCTATGACTTTATGACCTATCATTTCTGCTAATGGACCGAAAAAAAGGGCTTTTACCTTAATCGCACCTTGATTAGGCAATATTTCCTCCATAATGCTCCGAGCGGTATTACAGCAATCAAGCCATCTATGCGACTCGTAGAATCTAAATCATAAGGACGATTCGTGAGGCCGTGAAAGAAATACAGGCTGTTGTTTTCGATTGTGACGGTGTTTTAGTCGATATAGGTTCATCATGGCAACAAATACATGATTACTTTGGCACAAATAATCTTGAAAACTTAGAAAGGTTTCTGAGAAAGGAAATTACTGATGACGAATTCATGGCAATGGATATCAAAATGTGGCTTGATATTCAAGAGAATATCCATATGGATGAAATTATGAGATGTTTTTCAGGTGTGAAATTGATGATAGGTGCTCGAGATGTTGTTGAGGAGTTAAAGAGGAGAGGAATATATGTTGCAATCGTATCATCAGGAGTTGCTAGATTCATTGGATCTATTGCACACATGCTAAACGTTGATGATTGGGCAGCGAATGATTTCAGTTGGGACGAAAAAGGCTTTCTGGCGGGACCTAAACCATCCATGGTAGATTCACATGATAAGGGAATAATGGTCAAGAAATTATCAGAAATTAATAATTTTAATCCTGAGAAAGTTTGGAGTGTGGGTGACTCGAGCACTGACCTATCAATGCAAATACCGGGATCTAACTTCATAGGATTTAATCCAGCAAGACAGAGGGCTTCTGATGCATTCAAAAAAGCAAAGGTCCCTATTGTATTAGAGAGAGATTTGAGAAGAATCTGGCCAATAATATTCAATGAAGAATTCTCTAATTGATTATGCGAATGGTATTGATGCCGAAGCATGAGTATGTAAATTAATTACAGTCAATATACAAGGTTTAGGTTGGAAACCTAACATTCTCTGATAATCTGTTTGATCTTGCCATGTCGAACTATGAACTATTGTTGTACCCTTATGGTCCCCAATAAATTGTCCATGGACATGACCTGTGACGAATATATCAGGTATAGTGCCTATCACCATGCTATCTTCTGGCTCAGGAGATAATGGTGTCTTGCCTCCCCATGATGGAGCCAAATGTCTTCTTTCAAGCATAGAGCGCATGGCCATTTCAGGCTTAGCATAAGTTACTGATCTTAATCCTGCTACAAAATCATCAATACTCTTCCCATGATAAGAGAGTATTCTAACACCATGAAGACTGAAGTCGCACGGATTACCTACGAAAATAGCATCAGAATAATCTTGCTGAACTTCGGGTTCGAGTGCAGGTTGTGGCTCAGCTGGCCGTACTGCATCATGATTACCTGGTAGAATAATCACATCAACCCAATCAGGAAGGCCACTCAAAAGATTGGCAAGTTCCCCATACTGCTTGAATAAGTCAGTAATTGCAAGATGTCTTTCTTGCCCAGGATAAATCCCGACCCCATCTACTCCGTCGCCACTTAGAACAAAATATTTGATTGTACGAGCAAGCGGGTCATTTTGAAACCAATGAATCATTTTTTCCCATTGTGGACCAAGGAAGGTTTTGCTTCCTACATGAATATCTGAAAGAAATGCAGCAGAAACCGCCTCATCCGCACTGGCTGTATTCTTCGCTCTTCTTGGTAAGGGCGGCATATGTAAATTTGAGGAAATAAACAGATCTGTGCGGTCACCAATAAAATATCCACTGACACCTATAACATCATCATTCATCAAACCGTCCAAAGCTGCATGTAATGGATTTGCACCAGAAGGAGGTTTCAGAAGACATTGAATTTGTGTAGTCTCATCTTCGACCGTAAACATAAGGTTACCAGATTTAGCCCAACGAGGTTCACTTACAAGACCAACAATAGTAATTTCATATTCAGAAGATGAATACCGCTGACGATTTCGATAAGCTTCAGCATTGGAAACTGGGCGCCTTGGTAACGAACGCCCCTCAATCATCAAATTACGAATTTTGCTTAAACGACTATTGAAAAAGGATTTGATATCCGATAATTTCCCTTCAGTAACGGAATTCCCAGTAATATCAAAATGGACCTCTATTTCTGAATCTACATCCTTAGCCAGCATAGGGAACTCATGGAGACTGTAATGAGATAATCCATGAGGCCGGGGTGCAAGAGATATCTCATTACTAGAAATTGGAGCAATAACCCGGCCAATAGGTGAAGGATTGTCAGGAGCAGGCAATGTTGCTTGAGAGGTCTTCATAGGCGCTGTTAATTCATCAATTCTAGTAGGAACTAGAGAGAGCAACTGATCGATTGATTGAGAATTAAGAATCTGAATATTAGATGAATTAGCAGCTTCAATTAATGGCGTTAAATTATCTAGTGATTCTATTTTCTCTTTAGCGTCTTGCGTTGTCACGAGAATGCCTGCGGCCAGCAATATCTTCTGCCGTTCCGCCCAATCGTCCGACGCCATATGTTCCTTGTCAGATACATACGCTCATGATAATATCGATGTGAAGAAGTCATTCATCCCAATCTGTAAGGGACGCTAAATCTACTTTTTGAATCTCTTCTGCTACAGTTGTTTCTTCAACTGTCCATGACATACTACCTTCCCATTCTTCTGAAGAAGGATCCATTTCAGATATGTCTGATTGAATATCTTCTGATTCATTACCTTCATCTTCTGAATTATCGAGTTGCCCTTCCAATCTATCTAATGTTTCAAGGGCAAGACGTAGAGCGAAAACTGCAAATGAACGCTTGTTATCTAGTCTATCATTATCGCCGAAATCCATTCTGCGAACAAGAAAATAGTCCCCTGCAATTACCGCAACGTGTACACGACCTACTTCTTTATCCGGAGTAGAACCTCCAGGACCAGCGATTCCAGTAATTGCAATTGAGACATCAGAACCAGATTGATACCTAGCACCTTGAGCCATTTGGACCGCTACTTCGTGTGAAACAGCTCCAGCTTCACCCTCGTCAAAAGCAGACTTTTCCACGCCCAATTCTCTCATCTTGGCTTCATTGGAATAAACTACCCATCCTTGACTAAACCATTGAGATGCCCCGGATATATCTGTAATTAATGACGCTAGTAACCCACCAGTACATGACTCCGCAGTAGATATGGTCCATCCCTTCTTTCGCAAACGTCTAGTCATCCGAGATGCTAATCCCGCCGGCTCTTCTACCACACGTAGCCCTCACAGCAGTCCTTCTTGACTGTTTACACTGACTAATGGAGGGTTAGAGTGGTGGGCCCGGCAGGAATTGAACCTGCGATCTTCGCTTTGTAAGAGCAACGTCATAACCCCTAGACCACGGGCCCCACAAAGAGACTCGGGCAGCGTCGCATTCAAATGATTGGCGGTTGAACATTCTGTCTGAGAGTGGTGTTTTGAGTAGTATCGATGACCTGTTAGAGAACCTAAAGTCATCTGGTGTCAAATTAGATAAAAACGTCGAATATGCATTTAAATCAGTGAATATTGAAGATTTTGTTGATTACTCAGTTGAAGGTTTTTGGCAGGATAAACCTGTAACATTCATGACAACTATGGCTGGAGCTGAGAAAAATATTTCCGCGCCGCATATGATCGCGACTTTGTTGCATCATTTAGAGATTCGAAATGGTCAACACTTCTTATTAATTGGTTCCAAAGGAGGCTACTTGGCTGCGATATTAGATCAACTGCTAGGAATCAACGGAATAGTTACAATAATCGAACCGCATAATGAAGTTCTTGAACATACTATAGACACTCTAGAAAAATATAATTCAAAAGGCATCATTAGAGTATTGTCAGCATCTAGCATGGATTATTTTGAAGATTTTGAAAAACCAGTAGATAGAGTTTTGATTACAGGTGCAATAAGAGAAATTCCTGAATTTTTAGAAGTTGTTTTACAAGATGGAGCATTTGTTCTAGGACCATTTGGAGGAACAATACAGCAAAGATTACTAAAAAGAGAAAAAAATTCCAACCAGTGGCTAGATACTGACTTGGGGGGTGTAGTTTTTGGTCCAATGGATACTTTTAGTGCTGAAAGAAATCCTCTTGACCCTTATGTTTTAGCAGAAAATTTAGAAGATTCACTTACTTTAATGTCAGATATTATTGAAATAAATGAAACGATTTATCAAAGCATTGAGCAGCTTATCATCTCACTAAGAGAACTACCTAGAGACATCCCCCCCATCTCAGAAGAAACTTCTGAAGAAGAGATTTTAGAACATCCAGTCATGGATTTGATTATGTCAGAAATGGAATGGCTGGCCCCTATCTGGCCAATAATTAGTCATATTACATCAATAGATTTGGTGAGTTTTGAGGATTTAGGTGACGAGAGTTCATCGATGGCAGGTGGCCATAAAGACCTAGTTCCTTGAATAGGAGTATTCTTGCACTGCATACGCGTGGGAGTTTTGTGGTTAGAGCAGCAATACGGCAGTTGAACGATAGAGATGTTCGACAAAGAAGAAGAGCCGTAAGGAAATTGTTTGAATTAAATGACTCTACTGCAATTGATGCATTCATACCTTTACTGGATGATTCGGATGAATGGTTCAGAGAGAAGGCACTACTTGCGATTCAAAAATGGGCTTCGATGAAAGATCTTGAATTGGCAGAGAGACTCGCATCTTCCCAAAAAGTTGAAGAGCGTGTTTTAGCATCTAAAATCGCTCCAAGAATTGGTAAATCATCTAAAAAAATACTGGAGAAATTATCGAATGATAGTGACCATTTAGTCAAACAAAATGCATGGAAAGTTAGACTCCAAGAAGATGGTTCATCCATTAGAGAAGCGATGGAGATTGATGAAACCGGAGTACGTGTACTGGCCCTAGAAAAGATTGAGGAAATGGAACTAATAGATGAAGAAATGATTAAAATTGCTCTAAAAGATAAATCAGCGCGAATAAGGAAAAAAGCGGTATCTATTCTAATAGCAAGACCTGAACTTAATGCCTCAGGAGAATATGATAAGATTATAATTGATATCGCTGAAAATGATAAAAACGCACAAATTAACGCGATTATAATGCTAATAGAAAGTGGAAGAGAATCCAAGTTGATTCGGGGGGAAATACCGGAATGGATAGAACAGCAGAATCCCCAACTGGTTAGAGCAGTCGTTAAATCTTTGAAAAATAAAGACTGGAAAAGCATGAATTATCTGATTACAGCTATTTTTAATTCATCTAATGAAAAATTAATTTCTGGAGTCTTAAGAAGAAATAATTCTATTGAAGCGAATGAATTTAGAAAAGAAATACTACAAGACGGAAAAAGAAGTGACGTACTCAGGGCACGTATAATAGAAGATTTATTCGGAAAAAAACAGGATGATGAAGAATTAATGCAAATTGTAACTAATTTGCAACACTCAAAGAGTGAATCAATATCTAATTCTGCTCAAATGTTTATCAAAAGTATAGATTAAGATTTACAATGCAGGCATTCTTAATCTAGATAAGGGAACTGCAATAGGTGGAAGATGGTCAGAAAGTCTGTGGCGACTAGTTTTAGGAGAGAATAAATCTCCTGTAAGCGCTGCCTCTATGACCTCTTTTTTAGTGACATCCTCACGACCACAATTAGGCCAAACGTCTAGTTCAATCATACCATCTTCAAGATAATCGATAAGGACGCAAGGGACACATAGCAATTCTAACCTCATAGCTACATGAAATCTATGATGACCATCAAGAATTGTGCCTGTAGACCGATCAATTAGTAGTGGCTTCGTGTAAGCATTCCAACGATGAGTCATTTTCTCTAATTGATCGACCTTCTTAGGTAGTATTTCCTCATGGGGCCGTAGAATTTCTAAAGGCACCAACTCGACCTGCATTGTGATTGCGAGAAGTACCTTACTGTTAGTTCTGATGCCCGAAGGCCTGATGTCCTATACCATATACGCAGAAGCATGAGTACCCCGCTCAATCTTCTTAGTGTCGAAGATAATTTGGTCTTAGAAAGACTGAGAACAGAGGGGAAAGCGTGGATTGTAGGAGGATGGGTGAGAGATTCATTACTTGGAAAAATTAATCCTGACCTAGACATAGCAACAACACTGACTCCAGATAAAGTGAAAGATTTGTTCCCAAGGACCATACCGATTGGAGAAGACTATGGTACAGTTATTGTAAGATTAGAGGGCAATAGTAAAAATGAATGGGAAGTCACTACATTACGAAAAGAAGGAACATATGGTGATGGAAGAAGACCAGATAATGTTACCTTCGGGAAAGAAATCGAGGCAGATTTAGCACGTCGTGATTTTACCATAAATGCTATGGCAATTGATGATGAGGGAAGAATAATAGATCTTTTTGGAGGCAAGAATGATTTACAGAATAATACTCTCCGTGCGGTCGGTGAAGCTAGAGAAAGAATTGCTGAAGATGGATTAAGGATAATGCGAGCATTTAGATTCTTAGATAAAGATGAAAACAGTATAAGAACGATGGAAGAGGATCTTGAAAATGCTATTTGTGAAAATAAAGAAATGCTAAAAAATGTATCTAATGAAAGAATCGGAGAAGAGATAAAGAGAATATTAAGCAGTAAATGCTCAGATAAGATACTGACTAAAATGAAAGAAACCGGAGTTTTAAGCGTTATTTTCAATGACATGTTGGTTGATTTAACAGATGTAAATTGCACATCCCCTCTAGTGATACTGGCTAAAATATTGAGAAATAATGAATCTGAGAAGGAAGAGATCTATGTAAAGCTCAGAGATAAACTCAAATATTCAAAAAGGGAACTTGAACTTATATCATTTTTGCATGCACATAGAAATGTAGAATTCAAAACCAATATAGAGAGCCTGAGAAGATTCAATAATTATTTGTCTGATGAACAAAAGAGTGCTATCTTAGAATATCATCAGCCACTAGAGTTTATTCAGCAATTAGAGAAATTAATTAAACCGCATGAAAAAAATTCGCCGCTTGTAGATGGAATTACACTTTCAGAAGTTACTGGAATAAAACCAGGTCGGAAGCTTGGTATGCTCAAAGGATGGTTATTTAGGCAACAAATAGAAAAAAATATCACATGCAAAGATGATGTCCTAAAAAATCTAGAACATATTGATTGGAAAAATGATAATTATGACAAATGGCCTGTTTTATCGTGGCCATGATTAAACTTCATTAAGATACTCAATATACTCATGCTCATCTAAAAATTGATCAGGATCAAACTCATGCGGTTGAACAATAACACACCATCCATCAGCATAAGCATCATCATTAACGAGATCTGGATTATCTTCAATGTCTCCATTTAATGATACGATTTTACATGGGAATGGAGCATTTATCAATAATTTATCATGTTCAGTAGTTACTGTAAGCAGTAGATCATCAAGTCCAACTTCATCACCACTAGTCATTGGAGTAGCAGCATCGTCATCTTGGTTAACATCATCTTCATCTGCATCTGAGTCCTCTGATTTAAACTCCGTGTCATCTTCAGGTTTTGTTAGAATTACTCTGACAATATCTCCATATTCTGCCCTAACAAACTCGCTTAATCCAATCTTAATTTGAGAATCCGCTTTCTTTACATCTAATACTTGTAACCAAAGATGTTCGAGAGTATATTTTCTTCCATGTGCCACGCCAAATTCGTAATAATCGCTGTCCGCCATACTAATTCTCGACCTGCGCCCAACTGACAACCGTTTTCAATTCTTCTATTGGCAGTAGTTGTAACATTTCCCATTACGAGACATTAACAACACCATTGACCTCGCAGTGTTAGGTGAGATAATGGAGTTCATGGAGACAGAAGAACAAAGTATGATTCGAGAGATGGTTCGTGACTTTGCAGAGGAAGTACTAGCTCCTACTTGTTTAGAGCGTGATAGGAATGCTTTACCGCCTCTGGATGAATGGAAGAAATTCTGCGAATATGGCTTGCAGGGTATCACTATTCCTGAAAAATATGGAGGCAGTCCAGTCGATGATATTTCAGAAGCAATAATTATCGAGGAACTCGCAAGAGTAGACCCCTCATTTTCAGTAATGTATTGTGTTCATGTAGGATTGTGTGCTAAGACTATAGCACTTCATGGTAATGAAAAACAAAAAGAAGAATACTTGACAAGACTTGCAGGTAATGAAATAGGCGCTTACTCTCTTTCTGAAGCTGGAGCGGGTACAGATGCAGCCGCAATGGTTTGTAAAGCAAAGTTATCTGGAGATGGGAAACATTTCATCATTAATGGAGAAAAAATGTGGGTTACAAATGGGAAAAGTGCAGATATTTATGTTTTGTTCGCAAAGGATGTAGATCATCCAGATTACGGCGTAAAGAAACATGGCGGAACTACTGCTTTCATAGTTGATTCATCAATGGAAGGATTTACAGTAGGTAAAAAGGAAGAAAAATTAGGAATTAGATCTTCTGACACATGTGTTTTATTATTAGAAAACTGCAAAGTACCTGTAGAAAATGTATTGAAAGAAGTAGGAGAAGGTTTTCCTATTGCCATGAATGCATTAGATAATTCTAGAATTGGAATAGCAGCACAGGCATTAGGAATTGCTCAGGGAGCATTTGAATCTGCACTAAACTACTCTCATGAAAGATTAGCTTTCGGAAAACCAATCTCACATCATCAAAGTATTGGAAATTATCTTGCAGATATGGCTACCCAAACTGAAGCCGCTAGAATGATGGTATACAAAGCAGCATGGGCTAAACAAAAACACTACGAAGAAGGAGGAAAGAGACATACAAAGGAAGCAAGTATGGCTAAACTATTCGCAGGAGATACTGCGATGTGGGTTTCTGAGAGGGCCGTACAAATACTTGGAGGGTACGGTTACACTACTGATTTCCCAGTCGAGAGATTCTTCAGAGATGCTAAAATAACCCAAATATATGAAGGTACACAAGAAGTACAAAAAATAGTAATAAACAGGGCCATCAAACCTTGAATAAATATAATTTTAAAAAATTATTCAACCCAAGAATATTTTCTCTGACCTTCTAAAACATCAGTACCACCTATCGATATTAATGCAAACTCGGCCTTAGGTTGAACAACTGATTGCTTCTGTGACCCTCTATGAAGAGATTCATAGATTTCTTTGTCAATTGGATGCCTTTCAGTAAGTCTAGAAAATAGGTTGAACTTGACTGCAACATCTTCCCAATTGGGCTGAACTATTCCTTCGAATACTTTTGCTTTAGCGCCAGAACCATAGCCACAAAGACCTATTCTTTCACCTGCCATTTCCTCATTTTCCAAAAAGTCTGATTCAATTGTTGACATCAAAGCAAGGAAAATTGAACCAGTATATTGGTTCCCTACAAGGCTGGAGGCGCGCTGAGCCTTCTCAATTCTTGCTTCAACGAATTTCTTAAACATCGGAGTCTTAGAAATAAGTCTCCTATATTGGTCATTTGCTTTCTCGAATTCTTCATAACCTTCTCGAGTATCTTCAAAATTCTCAGGGAATGGTTCTTCGCCAATTTCCTGAATTATCTCATCCCAGATTGGTAGGTGTCTACGATCATGTCTGAAAACATCGGGAAACATCCTTTTCCCTTGGAAAGCATACGGAAGATGTACAATTATTCTTTTCCACTGATTTGTAAGAATCTCATCATTTTTTGGGTCATAACGACCTGAACGTATTGCTTCAATTCTAAAATTAATGAAAGCCTGCTTAACTGATTCAGAATAACAACGATTTGAAAACTGACCATCGAATACAGGAGTATCCTTATGAATTTTCAAAGTTTTAGATTCGAATAGAATATTATCTTTTAGAGACGATAGAGGTAAAATATCGAGAATTTTCTCTACCAGACCTGCTTTTCTTGGCTCTTCTCCGGCTTCTTCGGCTAGGTCCAGGACATTTTCTACGACTGTTTTCATATCAACTTCCCTCCTAGGCTTGAAGAAGTCATGAACTGGCATTGTTGAGACTCCCCAATTATCTGGAATTACAATTAACCTAGGATTATGGCGTATTAGGATAGCTCCGCCGCCAGCTCCTTGAGTATATTCACCAGATGATTCAAGATCATATTTCGCATTATCCGCGAATACAACTATCCCCATCCTATCTTGTGACTCTCCGCCTCTTGCGACCCAATCTAGTGTGTTATGCATTGCATCAACGGCTCCGATACAGGCAAATGTCAGATCTACGACGTCACAATTTCTAAAGCAGTCTATTCCATATTCGCTCTGATACCTTTGCTCTAACATATCCATTATGTATGTCGCAGTAGGCTTGGCACCATCAAGTGCTGATTCAGTACCAAGATAAATTCTACCTATTTTATTTGGATCGAGATTATTTCTATCTATTAAGCGGGCACAGGCATTAGCTCCCATAGTTGCAGTATCTTCGTGCACATCTGGTATTGCCATTGCTTTCAAACCTAAACCTCGATTTAGTTTGCCGAAATCCGCTCCACGGAATTCTGCAAAATCTTCCATATCGAAATATAATTTAGGGAAATGTATTGCTATATCATCAATTCCTACCTCTGTCATTACAACTCCTCCAAACCTTGGCGCAAGGAAAGAGGGTTATGATACCTACTACGATATTAGGTGTAAGCAGCCAATTATCAAAACGCCTTACTGAGAGCCAGTGATTAAATTCATTGCATCTAATATCTCAGACTTATCTGAGAAATACTCAGAAATAGGCACTAATACTTCTTCCAAACCCCTGGAAATAGCCATTTTAGCATCAAATGGATGAATGGTTCCATCATTTATGGCTGAAATAAAGGAATCAATGTCGTTCCATTCAGAAGGATGACCAAACTCTGGCTTAGGATTTACTTTCAGAATACCTAACCTTGGAAATAACACATATCTTGCAATTTCATATATAGCAGAATTGTTATTTCCAATCTCTAAAAATGCTTTACGCATTTTTTTGTCTAATTTCTTTGGAGTGTCATGTAGCAGTATAGCATTATTAGGGTCTGATTTAGACATCTTATGGTCATAAGAGTCCATTCTCCCTCCTGCACCCTTTAATCCAGATAACATAGGAGTATGGATGCAAGTGGCTTTGACCCATTTGTTCCTATCTGCTACTTCGCGCATGTACATATGCGCTTTTCTCTGATCCATACCGCCCAATGCGATGTCGATTTCTAATTCGAATATATCTGCTGATTGTAATGCTGGGTAAAAAAATGCAGATAAGTCATGATCGGATGAATCTTCATCCCTACCCATAATACTGAAAGTCCTCCTTACACGAGATAAACTCATATTTTTTGAACATCTTAAGACTCGTTCCCAGTACTTCCCTGAATCCATCATTTCTGAAGCACGGATGAATCTAATCTCACCAGGACCTGTTCCCTCTGAAGGATGACCTAATAAAACTCTGAATACTTCAGACATATAATCTGCTGCTAATGAAATTTTTTCCATATCTCTAGAAAATTTGTCATTTACCCAAGCATGCCAATCCGCTAATAAAATAGTGATATTAACGCCCTCATCGAGCATTTTACTCATGGTTTCAGCAAGAATCATCCAACCCAAATGAGCCTTTCCACTTGGTTCAAGGCCGATATATGCATTCAACTGGCTATCGCCTGAATGTGTCGGTTTTCCAGATAGAACCTTAGCAACATGATTTATTCCCACTACTTCTTCACAACTGCTAAACATTCTCTCTATCTTACTTCGAGACTCATCATCAAGAAGTGATAGAGGATCGGGCTTACTCACTAAATCACCTTATTTGAATAATTTATCTAATTTCTCGCCACGACCAGCAGCTCTAGTATTTTCGCCCTGTTCTAATGCTGACTCAATTTCTTGAATTAAAGATTCTGCCTGTTCTTGAACCTCTTCAGTAACATTAGAAGACATCTTCATGAAATGTCTAGCAGCGCTAACCGCTGACTTGGCTTTAGATGCTTTTTTACCCCATTCTTTGGCTTTATCTCCGCGTTGTTTGGAGTTATATCCTGTTGCTTCGTCTAAAAATTGAGTCCATCTTCTACGGCTATCCTGGGCAATTTTCATTGCTTCCGGATCATCAAAATTGGGAGGGACATTTTTGACATCGATTACTAGAGCACCGTTTTCAGAAAAACGTGCTTTAATAGAGGTCATAATATCATGAGAACCTGAAAAAGAGGTCTCTCCTTCTGCTTCAACCGTATCAAAATATTTCTTTCCTAATACCGCTAATCCACCATCTGCCATAATTTGTTTCATCAATCCTCGCTTAACGTCGAATCTCTCCATAAGTCATGCGCGCAGTAATTGCTTATTCAATACTACGAGAGAAAGATAACATCTGAGGGGCTATTAAACAGGGCTAAACCTATGTTCGTATTCGGGCTACTATGAGAGTAAGGCGGGCAGTGCTAATGGTTGCTGTGATGATGACTGTATTGGCATCGCCAATAGTCAGTGCAGATTCAGCCGTAGAGTTAGATTCAATAATATCTCGCGAAAATGATTTGGGAATTCAAGGAATAGCAGAGAATCCTGAAGGAAACCGAATTTTGATTTATGGTGCCGAAGGTTATGCAGAAATTATATTCGCAGATAGACCCGAAATCCGAATACCGCTCTCTGCAACTGATAAACAGACAATGAGGGATGCAGATTGGCACCCTAGTGGAGGGACTGCTTTTTTAGTTGGAGATGAGGGAATGGTACTACGTTATGCATCCGATGATTATTCTCTAACTCAAGCAGGTGAACAGCTAAACTTTGCTCAAACAAAATTAACTGCTGTTTCTTGGAATACTGCTGGTTCTTGGGCCTATGTAGGAGGAGATGATGGATGGTTATGGCGCATTAGAGCGGAAGGCGATGGAGGACTTGAAACACATCTGATTGATGGAAGAGGAGAAGGTGACATCACGAGTATCGACTGTCACAATGACCTCATGCTCTGCGTAGTATCATCATCGACTGATGGGATTGGGATAATTGATAGAGACCATATTCTCACTTGGATAGGAGGAAGTTTCTATCCTTGGACTAGTGTGATATGCCCCACTAATTATATCCAATACTGTGTATCCGTATCCAGTGATCAACAAGTTGGTATGATTGAACTACATACAACAGGAGCTCTTGAAAGTAAATTATCAGTTAGTAACATCAAAGGAGTAGAGGGGAAATTCACCTATCTAAGCCATCAAGAAGATACTAGATCATTGATTATAGTTGCACCTTTCGCGCTACTTGAACACAATATCAAAGAGAATGCCACGTATCCTTGGCTAGATAATGAAGATGCTCAATCTTTCGACGCTACAATCTCTGGAGAGAGAATAGTGGGGTCATGGAATACGGGAAAAGATAGTGGATGGTTAATCACTAGCCGCGGCACAATGGTAGAGTTCCACCCTACTGAAGAATCAGGAGGAATTGGGATAGTTCTTGGTGGATTTATTGGATTCTTAATACCATTAACAATAGCTATGCTAATAATTACTCTAGCGTATACCGCATCACCAAAAATGCAGTATTGGATGACAATGAAATTTGGTAATAAGCAAGAGAAAATAGATGCAAAAAGGAAAGGACAAAGAAAAAGATAACTTTCCAAATCTACTGGCTCAATTAGGAACATTCATGTGGCACCGATTATTGCCGATGGATGAGAATTATGGCATATGAGGCATTAGACTTCTACGATGTTGACTCATTATTGAGTGAAGAAGAGAGAATGGTCCGCGACATGGTACGAGATTGGGTTGATGAAGAAGTCATACCAAACATCGAAAATGCGTGTAGAGACGGACTTTTTCCAGACGAATGGAGAGTGGCTTTGGGAGAGATGGGAGTTCTAGGAGCACCTCTGAAAGGATACGGATGTCCTGGACTTTCATATGCGGCTTATGGAGTGATTTGTAGAGAACTTGAAAGAGGAGATAGTGGATTAAGATCCTTCGCAAGTGTGCAAGGTTCTCTAGCAATGTATCCAATATGGGATTTTGGTAGCGAAGAACAGAAGAATCATTATTTGCCAAAGATGGCAAGTGGAGAATGGATAGGTTGTTTTGGATTAACTGAGCCTGATTATGGATCTAATCCAGGTGACATGATTACCAAGGCTGAAGATAAAGGAGATCATTATTTAATAAATGGAGCTAAAATGTGGATAACAAATGGAACTATAGCAGAGGTTGCTGTAGTCTGGGCAAAGTTAGATGGAGTTATCAGAGGGTTCATCATTGAGAAAAACGATCCTGGCTTTTCAGCTCCTGAGATGAAAGGTAAACACTCACTCAAAGCAAGTGTTACGAGTGAATTAGTATTCCAAGATTGTAAGATACCTAAAGATCGTATACTACCAGGAGTCAAAGGGTTAAGAGGACCCTTTTCCTGCCTAAATAATGCAAGATTTGGCATCTCATGGGGGGCACTGGGCTCGGCTCAGGCATGCTTTGATTCTGCAAAGGAATATGCAATGAGCAGGATACAATTTAATCACCCCATAGCATCTTACCAACTTGTCCAAAATAAATTAGCATGGATGCTGAGAGAAATTACAAAGGGACAATTATTAGCTTATCATCTAGCACAAAAGAAAGATGCAGGGACTTGGATCCCAGAGCATATTTCACTAGCGAAAATGAATAATGTAGATATTGCTCTAGAAATTGCAAGAGTTGCCAGAGATATCCATGGTGCAAATGGAATACTAGATGAGTACCCTATTATGAGGCACATGGCAAATTTAGAATCAGTAAAAACATATGAAGGGACTCATGACATACATAACCTGATTATTGGAAGACATATCACAGGAATTCAAGCATTTACAAGAGAAGCATAAGACTAGTGATTGGTTAGTTAAATTGAAACATGAATAAACATTCGGATAAAATAGAGGGTTGAATATGAATATTGCAGTATTACTAAAACAAGTTCCCGACACTACCGCCAAGATTATTATATCAGGAGGGAAAGTTGATGAAAATTCAGTAAGCAAATGGTCTATGAGCCCATATGATGAATATGCTTTGGAATCAGGATTACAAATGAAAGAGAACAATGGAGGAGCCCTGATTGCAATTACTTGTGGCCCCGACAGATCGAAGAAAATGCTTACTGATGCTGCTGCCGTAGGTGCAGATACTCTAGTTCACATTTCAGACGAAGGAGTTACTGACAGTACTCATGTCCAGCAACTATTAGCTGCAGCAATTAGAAAATATGAGGTAGATGTTGTACTTTGCGGGAAACAAGCAGCTGACACTAATGCAGGTTCTACTGGCCCTGGAGTTGCGGAAATACTTGAGGCAACGTGTGTGACTTTGGTTTCAGAAGTAAATTATACTGATGGGAAATATATTACAATGAGACCTAGTAATACTGGCTCCGAAAAAGTGTCTACTGAAGGAACTAGCGTCTTTGCTTTTGACAAAGGAACTGTAGAACTCAGAAGACCAAATGTCAGAGGAATTATGATGGCTAAAAAGAAAATTATTGAGTCAATTACTTCATCAGATCTGAACGTTGATTTAAATGGATCAAACATTCATCTAGATTCACAAACTCCGCCTCCTGAAAAAGCAGAAGGTCAAAAATTCGAGGGCCCTGAACATGTTACCACCGTTGTTTCAAAACTACGTAATGAGGCAAATGTAATTTGAGGTGAATATAATGAATTTTACAATAATAGCAGAAACAAATGGCGAAAACCTTCATCCTACTACGTATCAGTTAATTGGTGCTGCATCTAGCATTGGTTCGAAATCAATAGTTATTTGCCCAAATGGTAAAGCAGAAGCAGAAGCGGCTAGTATCGAGGGTGTTGAAAAGGTAATTTCTGTAGTTGGCGATTGCTTTGATATCTTTGACGGAGGTGCTTGGAGTACTGCATTAAATACTGTATGTGAAGGCAATATTTTAATTTCAGCATCACCAAATGGCAGAGAAATAGGGGCGAGATTAGCAGCAAAAAGAAACATACCAATAATTCAAGATATTGTATCAATTTCAGAAGGAATTATAGTAAAAAGACCAATCTATTCAGGTAAAGCTGTAGAAACGCTGACAGTATCTGGAGATGCTGTAATTACCCTAAGACCAAATGCATTTGAAGCAGCTGGATTGGGAGGAGAAGCACCTATCAATACAGTCAATCAATCTGCGGATATCAAAATATCAATTCAAGAAGCAATTAACAAAGCAAGTGAACGCTTAGATGTCACAGAAGCAGATATTATCATCTCAGGTGGAAGAGGAATAGGATCAATAGAGAATTTTTCTCACCTAGAAGATATTGCAGACATTGTAGGAGCAGCAGTTGGAGCTAGCAGAGCAGTTGTCGACGAATGGGGGATGCCTCATAGAATGCAAGTTGGGCAAACTGGAAAAACTGTAACTCCATCATTATATATCGCTGTAGGTATCTCAGGAGCTATTCAACACCTTGCTGGTATGAGATCAAGTAAATACATTTTAGCAATCAACAAAGACCCTGATGCACCCATTTTTGGAGTTGCAGACTATGGAATTGTCGCAACTTGGGAAGAGGCAATTCCTGCGCTGAAATCAGCACTTTCTGAATTAAAATCTTAATTAGTTGCAATGCGTTGAAATTATGGTGACCTTTCGGTTTAATTATGAGTAACAATGTGTTCGAAGATAGAAATGTAAGAATTGCTATCTTATCTGCAATATTTGTTGGAATATTAATCGGGTATGCAACTGCAGATATTGTCTTTGATAATTATCAAACCGGGCTCTCTGATTCAGATAATGATGGTGTGCCAGACAATTCCGATTTAGATCCTAATGGAGACGCAGGATTGAGATTTACATTAGTTGAAGTTATTCATGAGGAATTAAATCAAGATACAAATGTGACATTAGTTCTCGGTTACAATGACAATGGAGATAGCGAGGGGATGCTGAATGGTCAAGTATGTATCCTTAATATGACAATTATTGAGAATACTACTTTCACGAGACCTTCGCATAATTGTGTATTTCAAGTAGCTGATTATGCATTGAGATCTGTTTCTTTTGAGTATCGTATGTTTGAGCAAGAAGTCATAAATCATGAAACTATAACTAGTGATTGGGATATTTTTGCAGAGGATAACGACGAATACCCGTGGGGAACTAATACAACAGTAGACCCCGCGTTTCTTTCAGTTGGAAGCACGATACTCTTAGACGGAATGTCGGATGAGGATATATGGGAGAATAACGCAAGAGTCGTCTGGTATACGAGTAAAGTTGAGATTGTTGAAACCGATTAGGTCACTTGAATTGTAAGAGTCGCTCGAGAGGATGCACCTTTATCGTCGAATACTGTTAGATAAAAAACATGTACTCCCTTAGGTAATTTTACCTTGACTTGGGGAGATTCTGAAATCACCTTATCATTTTCATTTACCCATGACCAATTTTTAATGAAACCATCAGGATCATATGATTTACTTCCATCAAGTAAAACTATTGTAGTACCATCAGATTCTGAAGCGATTGTTTTATCTTCGCCGACATCCACAATAGGAGGAAGGTTTAGTGATTTAGCAGATTTTGATAAATCCTCGAGTAAATCTATCTCAATTATTGGCTCATCTATTATTATCTGTAACTCTTCATCCAATGCATCAAAAATTTCAGAGGTGTTTGTAGGCAACTCTGGTCTTCGGGAGGATGCTTCTTCTTCATCTTCTGAGAGCGCGCCTGAAAATTCATTTGAATCATTCAGGCTATTGGTAAATTCTTCCTCAAAGGAAAAGTCGGTAGATTTAATTTCGGAATTAGGATCTATGACATATATTGGATTAGATTCACTATGTTTCTTATCATCACCCAGTATGGCTACTTTAGAATCACCTATACTCACAATATGCTCAACTATACCTTTATGCTCCAAACTCCAAATAATTCCTTCTTCAGAATTAACTCGGGCAACATCAAACCACGAAGCGATTAGAATATCATCTTCCCACGAGAATATCTTCGCCACAGGATAATCAAATTTCGCTAATAGTTCTTGAGTAATGGAACCTATCTTGAGAGCCAATAATTCCCCATTAAAACATCCTAGAATAACTCCCTCCATAGTGCTACTGATTGAATTGACAATACTTTCGACCTCGCATGTATGGATTAAACCTCTTTTCACACTCCAACATTCAATACGATTTTCTGGTCTATTATCTATTACTAAACCAAGAGAATTTCGGGCGACAACTAGAATATTATCTTGACGGAAAACCATGCAAGAGACAGTTTCAATATCATCATTTGGCGCAGATGAGTCATGTAATATATCCCCACTTCGATCTAATATCATAATACTGCCATTTTCTAAAGCAATAGCTGAATAACCATCCAAGGAACCTGAAATATGAGTAATGTGTCCTATTCTTCTTTCCCATTGTAATTCGCCACTAGAATTGAAACAATATAAAGAATCAGACCCGTCAGAAACTAGAAAATTTATCCCTGAAACTACAATAATCTCGCAGCCAGCGTTTGGGATATGAAATTCCGAGGAACCTGAGAAAATTGATATTCCAGAGATACTAGAACCCACGATTAAATTTTTTTGTATAAAGGCTAAATCAGTGACTTTCCCCTCGACAGAATATGAATGAATCAACTCTCCATTGACATTGAAAATTGATACCTGACCATTACCGTCACCCACTGCTATACAACCATCTGAGGTATTGCAAGTAGCAGTAGGTATTCCACTAATGTCGACACTTTTGATGACATCAATAGTAGGGTACATGAATATACTGAGCAACAATACTCTTTCATTCTAACTGGTAAATGTGTTAAACAGATACAGATTTCTTCGCATTATCATTTCGCGATTTCTCAATTCTGTTTAGGTATTCATCTGTAACACCACCGGTGACATAAATTCCATCAAAGCAAGAACAATCAAATGTAGCAATGTTATTATCGCCAGCACCCAAACATGCTTCAACTAAATCCTCTAAATCTTGATAAATCATCCAGTCCGCGCCAATTGCCTCACATATTTCAGAGTTAGAACGGTTATGTGCCACGTATTCATCCTTAGCAGGCATATCAATTCCATAGACGTTAGGATGAATTATTGGAGGAGCAGCAGACGCAAAGAACACCTTTGTAGCGCCCGCTTTCCTAGCCATCTCAACAATTCTCTTAGATGTGTTACCTCTGACAATACTATCGTCAACAATAAGCACTGTTTTTCCAGTGAATTCACTCTCAATAGTATTCAATTTTTTCCTTACAGAGTCCTGTCTAACTGACTGCCCAGGCATTATAAAAGTACGGCCAATATATCTATTTTTGACGAAACCTTCACGGTAAGGGACACCTAACTCTCTTGCTAATTCAAGCGCAGCGATACAACCACTGTCAGGAACAGGAATTACAGCATCTATTTGATGATTAGGTTCTATTCTCATGATTCGACGTGCCAGAGAAGAACCCATTCTAAGACGTGCTTCATGAACAGATACTCCATCAATAACAGAATCGGGACGAGCAAAATATACGTGTTCAAATATACATGGACGATGTTGTGGCTCAGGATGGCACTGTTTAGATGTAAAACTACCATCTCTACGTACTATAACCGCTTCACCAGGTTCAACATCCCTTTCTAGTTCGAATCCTAAGGCCATTAATGCAGCACTTTCAGAAGCAAAAACATATTCTGTGAATCCATCTACATCTCTGGTCCCCATACATAATGGCCTGATACCATTGGGATCTCTAAAAGCGACCACTCCCCAACCAGTTATACATGAAACTACACTATAACTTCCTTCGGCTCTCATATGTGTCCTTTCTATTGCGCGAAATATATCTTCAGAATTTAACATACCTATACCACCTGGACGACCGTTTAGTGAACGTTGAATCTCAGCAGCGAATAAATTTAGTAGGGCCTCGGAATCAGAACTTGTGTTGATTCTTCGATGATCATATTCAAGTAAGCTTTCTAATATGTCTTCTGTATTGTTTAGATTGCCGTTATGCGCCAAGCTAACTCCAAATGGAGTGTTTGTATAGAATGGTTGAGCCTCTGCTACTGAAGAACTGCCAGCAGTAGGATATCTGACATGCCCAATCCCTACCGATCCTTTGAGAGATTTCATATGTCTTTGTTTGAATATATCACGAACGTATCCATTGGCTCTTCTGTGATACATATTGTGTTCATCAAAAGTAACAATGCCTGCTGCATCTTGGCCACGGTGTTGTAGAACAAGTAACCCGTCGTATATATCTGATGCAACTGAATATTCTGGACTGCCAACAATACCAATGATACCACACATGTAGAACAAACCTCGCTCAGTCATAAGGGTCTTAGCACTTTGCTAATATGGTACTTGATTATTTACTGCCCATGGAACGATTTCTCTTGCTCCATTGATACTTACGCATACGTGAAGTCTCACCATATCCACAAGATGCACATACTGACTTTTGCTTATGGTAAGAATGACGGCCGCAACGTCTACAACGAATGTGAGTTGACTTTTGTCTCTTACCCATGCTTGGAGTGCCTTTGGACATGATAACACCTATTGGATAGCGCGGCGACTTACCGACTTGTTATGAGAGTTACCCTTGAGAGGAGTTGTAAACTAACCACCTATTCTGATTCTAAAAGTTCCAAAAGAGGTGATTCTAGGGGGGCCCTTGTAGATGCTCTGAAAAGGAAATATAGCATTAAAACATAGAAAAGAGGAAGAATTCTCATAATATCCGTAATCCCTAAAATCAATGATGATTCAAGTTCCGATGCCCATTGGGAAGATAATGAGATTTCTTGCCCATCTATTAGGATAATAATTACAAGACTAAGAAAAACAGAAATTGATTGGAAGAATATTGGAACTATTGGTCGACTGTAGGGATGATAAGATACTACTTGGAAAATTATTAATGAAATATTCAATAGTATAAATCCGCCGATTATAGAAAATAATACTTGTACTAAGACATCATTCATTTCTCATCGCCTCCTATGTTCTTCGAAATAATTTTTCTCACAAATTCTTTTTCACTATCTGTTAATTCAGGAGCAGGGCCTTCAGGAGGAATTCGATTTTCTACAAATCTAACAAGGAAGAAGAAATAAATCAAAGAAAAAGAAATCCCCACTATTGTTGAAAGAGAAACTAAAATATCCATAACTGACAAATGGTTATTATATTCAAAATATAAATAAAAGGAGATAAAGATAATTATCCACCCTGCAATTAGAGGAGGGTATCTGACTTTCATGTAAGTTGGGGCACCCAATAAAACTAGATAATAACCAAGAAATGCTGTTAAGAACCATGGTAAGAAGTCAATAATGAGGCTTTGGAACTCTTCTATGTGTTTTGACTGATCTTGAGATTGCGATAAATCACCAATAACACATAAAAGCCCGACAATGAAAATCGGCTTATAGTATCTATTTCTTTGAAATGCTGGCCCCATTCTTGCCCAAGATACACCGACTAACATGAGGAAAAAACCCAACCAAACCAGCATAAAGTCAACAATCACGACGATTCCCCCGCGCTACTACTTCATCTATCTTTTTTAGATTAAATCACTAAATTTGCAATTGCTGGCTCGGAGATTGCGCGACAGAGTTCATATACGGGTCGTCAGTCGCCCGCTTCGTCGTAAGACGCTAAGGTGCTAAAGATGGTTAAGATGCCGCGTAAAGTAATGCGTTACAGTCCTTCTGCAGGTAAGCACACAGAACATACAGTTGAGCGTGTGAAGAAAAGGCGCGCTAGTGAATTAAAATGGGGTCAAAGAAGATTCCGTAAAGTTACTTCTGGTTACAGGGGTTTCCCTCGTCCTAAACCATCAGGAGAAAAACCAACGAAACGTGTAAATCTAGTTTTCAGATGCACAGAGACTGGCAAAGGTCACTCTCCTGCAGGAAAGCGTGCGAAGAAATTCGAATTAATTGATAAGTGATTGAGGGATAATGATGAGTGGAAAATTCCTACGTGTAAGCTGCACCGACTGCGGACATGAGACCATTCTTTTTGACAGGGCGTCAACCGCTATCTCCTGTTCTATCTGTGGTGCTACGTTAGCACGCCCAGCAGGTGGGAAAGCAGATCTCTCTGGAAGCACAGTTGTAGACGTCCTCGAATGAAGGGGACAGATACAATGAGTGATGCCAACGAACTATGGCCTGAAGAAGGAGAACTTCTTGTTTGTACTGTCAAGGGCGTTAAGGAAAATGGTGCCTATTTAAATCTAAATGGGTATGGAGAGAGAGAAGGATTTGTATTCATCGGAGAAGTTGCTGCAGGATGGGTAAAAAATATTCGAGCGCATCTAAGAGAGGGGCAACGAGTAGTAGCCAAGGTTGTTAATGTTAAGAAAGATAGGCAACGAGTAGATCTATCTATCAAAGCAGTTTCAGCAGAGAGAAAAAAGGACACTCTACAGACCTGGAAGAATCAACAACGCGCGAGTCAAATCATGCGAGTAGCAGCAGAAAGAGCGAATTGGGATGCTGAAAAGACTGAAGCCATATCTGAAGAAATGATTGAACAATTCGGATCACTCTATGGAGCATTGGAGGAATGCGCGATTACAGAAACTGCCCTTGCCGATGCTGGATTCTCAGGCGAGTGGATGAAGATAGTAACGGAGCTTGCTGTCGAAAACATTGTACCTCCTTTTGTAGAAATTAGAGGGATCTATGATATTGAAGTGTGGGGTTCTGAAGGAGTTAATGCGATTAGAGAAACTTTAGCTGCGGCAGAATCTGTAGTTGAAAATGAAGAAGAAGTCACATTAACTTGCCATTACGATGGCGCGCCTCATTATCGGATCGATATTAGAGCACCTGATTATTCATTAGCCGAATCTGCTTGGGAAGCGGCAAAGAAAATTGCAACAAAAAAAATCAAGTCGGTTGAGGGGTCAATCACTATAGAAAGACTATGATTAGGGTTTTCGAACATATTAATTCATACACCCTCAAACATCACAACAATCTGAGGGGTCACATGGTACGTACAAAATTACAGCGTTGTAAAGACTGTGAAGAGTATGGTCTCGGAGATATCTGCAAGCATTGTGATGGAAAAATGGAGACTGTTGCTCCACTGAAATATTCTCCAGAAGACCCACAAGGAACAAGACGAAGACAGAGAGTCGACGCAGGAAGCGACATATGGATTGAGTCTCTTCCAACCCCTCGGAAAGTAATCGAAGGGGAAGAAGAAGAATGAAGACTAGATTTCATTGGATTGTTGGTAATGGTTTGCCTGAGCATTCTGCAATATTAGAAGCAGTACCCGGAGTAGGGAATGTGGGAAAACTAGTTGTTGATGCATTAGTTGAGAAACATCCGTCTAGAACCATAGGGTGGATTTTACATCCAGATTTCCCTCCTCATGCAACTTTATCTAAAGATGGATTAATGTCTCCTCCAAGATTAGATATTAATTCTGTCATACTACCGGATGGCAATACTATAATCACTATAGGAGGAGATTTACAACCAATGACAGCGAATGGTCAGTTCGAAGTTTCTGACAGCATTCTCGAGCTAGCCAAAAAATATGAAACCCCTCAATTGTTGGTCCTAGCGGGATTGGCAGCTGGTGCAGAAGATAGGAATATTCACGTAATTTGTGCAGATGCTAAAATAAGGAATTCATTAGAAAAAAATGATATTACAGTCACTAGTGAACAGCCATCATCTGGAATGATTGGTATAGCTGGACTTCTGATCTCACTTTCACCACTGCATAATGTTCCTGCGATAGGACTTGTTGCCGACACAATAGGCGCTAGTGCTGATGTTCTGGCCGCAGATAGACTGGCTTCTTGGATAGAAGAAGGATTGGGTTTACCACTGAAATTAGATTTGGATACCACAGAAAAAACTGCTGAAAAATTATTAGCAACTATGGAAGTTTCAGGATCAATTAATGAGATACTTGAAACAGGTGAAAAACAAAATGACTCAAACTTTTATGCCTGAGGGAATCAAATGAAGTTACTTTTAGGAAGTGGGGGGTTAAGAACTCCTGAAAGAAAAAATATGTATTTACAACTTATGAATGAAAATTTTAAAGGTTGCCGAAGAATTCTTTTCATCCCATATGCAAGTAAAGATTATGATGAATATACAAATAAAGTCAGAGAAATGTTCAAACAATCAGAATATGAAATTATAGGAATTCATGAATCAGATAATCCAATACAAGAAATCAGAGAAATGGAAGGAATTTATGTAGGGGGAGGGAACACATTCACATTAGTTAGAAAGCTACATGAAGAAGGCTTGATAGAATCAATTCGGGAGAGAGTTACAGAGGACAATATACCATATGCAGGGGTTAGTGCTGGCTCCAATGTTGCTTGCCCTACTATGCAAACAACAAATGATATGCCAATTGAATTAGTACCTTCCTTCGAAACATTTGACCTCATAAAGTTCCAAATAAATCCTCATTATTACCCTGGAGGGATTTGGTGGAAGGATGAAGAAAATGGTATTTTAAACGAACATTTCGGTGAATCTAGAAAAAGGAGAATAGATGAATATCATCAATATAATGATAACCCAGTAATTGGATTATATGAAGGTTCTTTCCTAAGATGTGATGAGACGGGGATAGAATTACTAGGGAATAAAGCGGTAATAATCAGGAAAAATCAAGATATGCTGACTATTGAAGAAAATCAGAAATTAAATTATGATTTATCCACCAGATGAAACTACTACTAATTCGATTTCTAAATCTTCACTAATTATTGAGGAATGAGGTACGATCGTATCATTGTAAACCGCAAGAACTGTCGATGAGGGTATTTCTAATTCTTTAAGAATTAAAGATATAGCCACTGGTACTTCTGATTCAAAAATTAAAATCTCATCATGATGCTTAATCTGAACACGCATGTATCTCTCGAGACGAGTCACGCTTATGACCAATCCGTATCTGGAATAATTACAGCCGAGATCGCATAGCCCGGTATTGCGATGGATTCGAAATCCATTGTCCTATGGACGCGGGGGTTCAAATCCCTCTCTCGGCGCCATAATCTAAACAACAAACATTGATAAGACACTCATCAATGGAAATTTTATGCCTACATATGAGATAGTCGATGAACAAGAATTAAGAATGGTAAAAGTAACTCTAAATGGAGATACTGTCCGTGCAGAGTCTGGTGCTTTGCACTATATGATTGGGAATATCGAGATGGTTACGAAGAAACCTAGTGTAGGTGGATTTCTGAAATCGATGGTTACTGGAGAATCTGTTTTCAGACCAACATATACTGGAACAGGTGAAGTTTTCTTTGGACCTCCTACATTTGGAGAATACCATATACTAGAATTAAATGATGAATCGATGATTCTTGATGCTGGAGCATACATTTGTTCAGATGAAGGAATTGAGGTAGGGATTATTAGAAATAAGGGGATGGCATCAATGGCCTTTGGTGGAGAAGGAATATACCAAACAACCGTTTCAGGAACTGGAACCTTAGTATACTATTCTGATGGCCCAATTCAAGAGATTAATTTACAAAACAGTACATTAACAGTTGATGGAAATTTCGCAGTTGCCAGAGATTCATCTCTAAATTATGAGACAAGAATGCTAGGGAAAGGTACTATGTCAAAATTAGCAGGTGGAGAAGGGTTCGTGAACATTATTTCTGGTACTGGCAAAGTATATTTGTCACCTGTACCAAGTCGCTTCAATAATCTTGCATCTAGAGTTATTAAAGATACAGTAGGAGGAATTGTTCCATTCCTCAATAGAGGAAATTAACTATTCAGAACGGATCTAAGTCTTCTGAACTTTTGAGAAGAACTACTCTGGCCCCTGGACCTAGCCTTACCTGTTTTTGACCTGCGAATTCACCTATCTCGCCATTGAGGATAGCGATTTCATCACCTCTGGATAGACCTGCAGCAATAACTGGAATGAATTGTTTAAACGCAACAATACCCACTGAACCACTGCTATCTACTAGAGTAATTGACCAACGTGCAACACCTTTACCATCAGGAAATGCATTGATTGACCAAATTCTGCCAATTACATTAACTCGAGTCTCAATATCAATCATCGGTGCTCTCTCTTCGGAGTCAGCAATAGAGATAATTGATTTAGAATCTAAATCAATAACTAGCTCACTTCGCCAGATAGAGGTTAATGCATTTTCTATTCTAATGGTACTCTGATTTTCTATCGAACGAGATACATTCTTAGGTCCACCAAAACGATGAACTTTTACTTTGGCTCTCTCATAACCATCGATTAATTTGAAAGATAAATCAACTGTGCCATCAGGATTAAGATTAGGGCCATCTAACTCTCTAACCTCTCCGATAACGGTATGACGAGTTTTGATGTCATCCATCAAAGTAATCGGCCAAGCATGTGAAAATTTCTCTAATCTATTTTCAGAGGGAAGAACTAACTCATAATCACTATTTTCACAAATTCCTCTAAGATCACATTTTTCACAACGTGCTTTGGGATTGGGGTCAACTGGAGGGTCAGAGGGTATACCTCCTACGTCAAAGTACCTCAATGGAGATGGATTAGGAGGGCAATCAGATATATCCGGCACTTTAGAGTGAATTTTAAGGTATAATTCTTCTAATTCATCATTATACTTCGACATCTCTAATTCACTAGGCATTGGCACTTTCTTGATTGTACCAGGACCCAAATACCAAATTTCCAGTCCTTCAACTTCATCGTTTCTTGCATGAGTCTCCCACCATATCCAAGAATACAATCTTAATTGCTCAATATAACCCCCCGAACGATCGCCTTTTCCAACTGATGCTTTCAAATCTACAATACGAATCCCACCAGTCCAGCGATAAACAAGATCATATTCGCCCTGAAACCAATCATTAGGATGACAAGTTGTTTCAGTGAAACTAGACCCATCGGGATCTACAAACCAGGGCCTAGATACTTCCCATGCCTCTACCCAAGTCATTGGAGACAAATGATTTTCAGCTGCGGGATGGAGAGAATTCCATTTTTTAGGAAAACCATCGGGTGCAGGCCATTCAGGGCGATATTCGCCTCTCCTCCAAGACTCAAAGTTAGGGCCACCACCTGATTCCAAGCATAATTCAACCTGATCTAAATGAAGATTAATTCCAGCAATAATCATCTGGCGCCCTTCATCTGGGTCGATATCTTCAGATTTACCTATTCTATTAGGACTCGATTTCCAATCTATGATTGCCGAATTCCAACAATTATCAAAGTGGATTTCCATTCTTGACACCGCCCAATTAAATAATTGTTCACGATTTAATGGCCAATTTTCTTTGGGGATAACTTCTAACTTTGGCCCTATCCAACCCTCATCTGAGTCATAGGCTACTGATCCATCTGAATTTAGAGGTGAGGTGATTCTATCAATATCTGATGAAGATATATAGACAGGAGACTCCCTAAGTATCCTAGATACACATTCTTCAACTGCATTACCACGTAATATTTGAGGAGGAAGAGGACTCTTTAATTTTGGGATATATGAATAATACCAGAGTCGAGGACATGTTTTCCAAGTAATAACCTGTGATGCTGAAAGACGCCTATATGGGTCAACACCTGTTGAATCGGGGTCGGCTCGCCTCACTGGCATGATACATGACTAAAGTCAGGGGTAAATGAACTAAACGTGTATATCAAACCGAACTGAATTAATAATCACTATTTAGAATTTAGAAAAACTACTGTTAATTCCAGCCTCTCATAAGTAGGTGCGACTTCAACCACTGACACATCTGCATCAACTATATTCGCAATATCTTCTGCAACGACTAATGGCATTTCTATTCTTGAATTTAACTCATCCCAATAGAGAAAACGAGAGGGGAGCCCCGTTTCTTTACAAATTTCATTAATCCAATCCTCCTGTTCTTCGAGAGTTGAAGATAAAGCACCAAAAATTAGAGTCCCGTCATCAGTTAAGGTCTCATGAGGAGCAATTGTATGCTCTCCTCTTCGAATAAATCTTCTCCGAAGTTGGCCAGAATCTTTGTATGTAGCAGTACAAAATTTGAGATGGAAACCGTAAGGTTCTCTTGTAACTCCATCTATTGGATCAGGTAAACCTAATTGCGCTGCCATTACTCTATCTCTCATTGCAATGGATAGCTCTGCAGAACCAGCAGCACCAGCAGTTATTTCTGTAGAAAGATTAAATCCTCTTAATTCCATATTATCATGATTCCCTACAGTAATTTCTAATTCATTGAGATTAAGAAATTGAACATCCATTTCTCGCATTATTTCTAATAATTGCATTAGTTCGTTTTCTTTGTCAGGTTCACAAGGAATTTCCACCCCAGTTAGCATACCTGAATTCCTGCATGCAGTTATGGTATCTCGATATTTTTCTGATTCAAGGTTTAGAAAATGAAATCTTATTTCGTCGATTCCGGCAGCAGCAAATTCATCCGCCCATTCCGTTTTGAAAGGTATACTAGTATACATATGAAGATGAAAATTAGGACCAAATTCTGCCTTTAATATCCTTGCTCCTTCTAGAACTCGTTCTCGGGCCATAACTGGATCACCCCCTGTAATACCTGCACCAGTAGCATTCATTGCTCTAGCTTCTTCAATTACTGCCTGCCAATCACCAATGTCAATTTTCCTTTCATTAGCATACATAAAATCAATTTCTCTTCGAGTCTCAGAGAGGGGGCAATAATCACACATCCAGTGGCAATGACCTGTGATAAAAAGTACAAGTTTACTACCCATTTGACATTGTATACAGCCTTCTGTATCCATATCATCCGCGGCATCTGGTAACATAGAATCTTGAGGTAACCTTATTGAAAATGTCATGAATTAACCTCCAAGGCTTTTGATAGTAACCATTTATGGAAACCATTATCATCCGATAATTCAGGATGAAATGTCAGAGCGATCCGATTATTTGTCCTTACTCCAACTATTTCTCCCCCGTGTAACACTATAGGGACAGAATCTGAACCTAAACTCAAAAATTTAGGAGCACGAATAAACACACCTGGAAACTCTCTGGAGATGATTTCTGCATCAACTATTGATTGAAAAGACTCAGACTGACTCCCATAACCGTTCCTTTCTACATTAGCATCGACTATTTTTCCACCCTCATCTTGAGGATCTGAAAGAAGTATTGCACCAGCACAGGTACCCATAACAGGTAGTTCTGAATTCCTTCTCAACATTCTAAATAATTCAGGTAATAATTGAGAACTAGCATCATTACCAATAAGTCTCATTGTTGTTGATTCACCTCCCGGCAATATTATTGCATGAGGATTAGCGTTAATTAAATCTTTATCATTACGTAACTCAAATATCTCAAGAGAGGTTTTTAGTTCATCAGCTGCACTATTCAAAGCCCTCATGTGCGCATGACGTGCTCCTTGAAGCATGACTAGGCCTATACGCAACATATGCCTTCGTCAAGCCACTGTAACATGAACCTCACCCTCTAAACTATCGATGACTCCGATGGCATCAAAGACTGGGACCCATACCGATACTTGTGAATCAATTGGGACGTATCCACAACTTTGGTGCTGGGCCTGCAACATTGCCTTTAGAAGTAGTAGAAGAATGTCAGAATTCACTCCCTAATCTTAATGCGAGTGGCTTTGGTCTTCTAGAAATTAGTCATAGAAGTGATACTTTTCAAAAAATTATTGACAGTGCCATGGAAAGGTTGCGGAGAATTCTCTCGATACCTGAGGATTATACGGTTCTTTTTTTACAAGGTGGAGCATCTTTACAATTCTATATGTCCGCATTAAATTTACTAAAAACAGGTGAAAAGGTAGATTTTCTAGTGACAGGAGCATGGTCGCAGAAAGCCATGAAAGAAGCTATGAGGATAGGTGATGTATCGCCAAGATGGGATGATTCAGAAAATGGTTTTACATCTATCCCTAAGAATGGGGAATATTCAATTAGAGATGATGCAGTATACTTACATTACACCTCAAATAATACATTATATGGCACGCAATATCACCATCTACCAGAGAACTACGGGAAACCAAGAGTCCTAGATGCAAGTTCAGATATTGCAGGTGTACCAATAGATGTAAGTGCTCATGATTTAATTTATGCAGGTGCTCAGAAAAATCTAGGCCCAAGTGGAGTTACAGTTGTTATTTTATCACCCTGGGCTATGGAGAAAGCCAACCAAAATATACCTACGATGCTTGATTACTCGGTTCATTCATCTAAAGGGTCTTTATTCAATACTCCAAATACATTCGGTATTTTTGTTTTGGATCGTGTACTTAAGTGGGTTGAAGAGAATGGAGGTTTGGAGGGGTCTATTGCAAGAAATATTACTAAGTCAGATTTGCTTTATGAGGAACTGGATAGAAGTAATTTTTGGAGACCTCATGCTGAAAAAGATTCTCGTTCAGTAATGAATGTAACTTGGAGATTGCCTAATACAGAACTTGAAGAGAAATTTCTGGAAGAAGCTATTTTGGCAGGTTTAGGTGGACTAAAGGGCCATAGAAGTGTAGGAGGAATTAGGGCAAGTTTGTATAATGGCTGTCCAATTGAAAGTGTTGAAGCACTGGTATCATTCATGCGTGATTTTGAAAGTTGTAATCGTTAAGGTGGTTATTTGAATAGCGAAGAGGTGATTAAATTCATCGATTATACATTATTAGACCCTCATATTACTAACCAAGAAATTGAAGAGTTTTGTAACAAAGCAAGAACTTATTCACCTGCTGCTATCTGTATT
>Ga0257114_1000189_pt1 | contig 47375 bp, 39 predicted proteins | sample SI112_10mmetaG_FD_190149 | JGI IMG/M metagenome (GOLD analysis project Ga0257114, IMG submission 190149) | Marine microbial communities from Saanich Inlet, British Columbia, Canada - SI112_10m | ecosystem: Environmental > Aquatic > Marine > Inlet | place: Canada: British Columbia | collected...
ATGTTCCTGCTACAATTATTAGTAATATGACTGGCATACGTTGCGAAGCAATTAAAGTAAGCCTACGTGATGACGATAGTGAAAGCGAAAGCAACTGTTGGATGGCTGAAGATGCTTATGGTTACGATGATAGTGGAGACTATGCTCCTGAGATGGGGCAGTTTAAACACGATACTAACTGCAAAAACATTCTTATTGTAGATGATATTAATGATACTGGTGCTACTTTTAATTGGATTAGGCAAGACTGGCAAGCAAGTTGTTTATCTCAATCGCCTATATGGGATCAGGCATGGGGAGATAATGTTCGCTTTGCAGTATTAACAGAAAATTTATCAAGCGAATTTGGTTTAGTTAATTACTATTGTGATGAAGTTAATAAATCTGAGGAAGATGTTTGGTTAGTTTATCCTTGGGAAAATGTAGGAGAGTATTAATGCCAACAGGACATGATAATGTATGCACAGTTACTTGCACAGATAATGACAAAGTAGCAGAGGCAGAAGTTGATAGATTCAAAGAAAAAGAGTTTCTAGATATCTTTCTAGCAACAAATAAAATACATATGGAATATAACGGTAGGGTTTATGTTGGTAATAAGATGGGGTTTGAATTTACAACACCTGGTCCTAGAATATTTCAAATTAACAAAGGTAGAGGATTTTAATGACGATAAAAGTAATTTACGAAGAAAAAGATTGGAAAAGTGTAGCGGTGTGTATTAGATCCGAACAAGTTTCTGCTTCTGAAGTAGTTGCTATTTTTAACGATAATCCAGAATTTAAAGAATGGTATATTAAGGAGTATATGAATAATGTTAACTAAAGAAGAAGCACATGCTATTATCAGTGATATAAATGAAGAAGCACATTCAATGGCATATGATAGTTGGTCAGAAGCAGATGAGATTGGCGATAGCGATGATGAAGAAGATTGGGGTCGTGCTGAAGAAGCAAGAGAAGATGCTTCTTATGAACAAGCAGGGTATTTCCGTTCTGAGTTTAATGGACTTCCGCAAGATCAACAAGATGTGATTTGGCACTATGCTCAAGAAGACGAAGACTTTCAAGAAGATTTTAAAGCATGGTACGGACAAGAAGAATTTGAAGAATATGTTTCAGGACTAGAAGAATGACAGACACTTTAGAAGTAGCACAACAAGATGGTAGAGCTCCTTGGAAAGAAGTCGAGATTGATACACGTGAATTTGTTGTGTATAACGATATCTATCCTGTTACAGAAGGGCATACACTTGTTGTACCTAGACAAAATACAGAAGAAAACATTTTAAAGTGTTTTAATTTTGCTCTTACTATGGGTAATGACAACATTAAGTCAGAGAATAACAATATTACAGGTTACAATGTGGGTATCAATATGGGCGAGAGTGCAGGACAAACTTGTCTTTATCCACACGTTCACTTAATTTTCCGTCGTGATGGCGATACGGAGAATCCTAAAGGCGGCGTTCGCGGCGTAATTCCATCAAAACAAAACTATAAGGAAAGGTTATGACATTGAAACAAACATTAATCAATGCAGCAAGAAAGCATGCTGAGGCAGAAATTGATCTACATAAAGCCAATATTGAAGTATACATGCAACAGGTTGTAGGAATTGGTGAGCATAGCGATATTATCGAAACTATCCAAAAAGAGTTAGATAAAATGGCAACTGCACATGATAGAGTCGAAATGCTGGACAAGCATTTTGGTGACTAGTAAAAAAATCAAATTAGAGGAAGATCCGGATTCAAAAGATTTGGTTCTTCCTATTCCCACTGAGTTATTGAACCAGATGGGATGGGATATTGGAGACGATTTAGTTTGGTCAGACAACTTCGATGGATCGTTTTCAGTTATTAAAAAGGTTGACAAATCCAATAAGAAAGCGTATAATAACTATAATGACAATAGCAACTGATAAGAAATATTACTACAGCGAAATCTTTCACAGTATTCAAGGTGAAGGACACTACACAGGTGTGCCTACTGCTTGGATACGTTTCTTCTTATGTAATTTGCAGTGTAACGGATTTGGTCAGATTGATCCTACTAATCCTGATACATATGATTTGCCGTTTGAAACATTTGATACTACAAGTGTAAAACGTGTAGAAGATTTACCTGTATGGGACAAAGGCTGTGATAGCAGTTACACTTGGAGCAAAAAGTTTAAACACTTAATGGGTCAGAAGACTGCTGTTGAACTAGCACAGCAAATTATTGATACACTTAAAACAGATAGCAATCCAGAAGGATTGTTTCTACATCCTGTTACACAACAAAGACAACACTTTTGTGTTACAGGTGGCGAGCCGTTGATGAAGCATGGACAAGAAGCGTTCATTGGTATTATGCGTGAGTTCAAGCGTATGGGCAATATGCCTGCTAGTGTTACATTTGAAACTAATGGTACACAAGCATTAACACAAGAATTTATTAATTACTGGACTTATGAAGCAGATAACGAAATCGAACTGTTCTTTAGTGTAAGTCCTAAACTGTGGAGTGTAGCAGGTGAAACTGCAAAGAAGGCAATTAAGCCTGAGATAGTTGCACAGTATAGTAAGTTGTCTATAGGACAATTAAAATTTGTTGTAGGTTCCGAACAACAACAGTGGGATGAGATGGAAGATGCTCTCTCACAATTTAAGGCACAAGGTGTAAATTATCCTGTATGGGTTATGCCTGTAGGTGCTAGAGAAGAAGAACAAACAGCAACAGCCGGAGCAGTTGCTAAGATGGCATTCGAACGTGGATATAATGTAGCCGCAAGGGTACACGTATACTTGTTTGGTAATGCTATCGGAACATAAGGATAAATTATGAACTTTATAAAGAAACTGTTCAGTAAGAAACAACCTGATACTGATGTGTCTACGCCTGGAATTAGTGATAAACAAAAGGCAACGATGAAAAAAGAAGCATGGGTTGGTGTATTGAATACACATGTGAACAAAGAAAATGTCCGAAATGGCTTTTTTGAGCTTGACTGGAACGACCATTTCATAGTACAATTAAAACAACAAGGTTATGGAGTTGACGATGATCCAGAAGAAGAAATTGTTGATCGTTGGTTTCGAGAACTTTGTGCAAACGTTGTAGTCGATGGTGACTACGGAGGACCACTAGACACTGGAAGTATAGATCCAGAGTTAATAAAGAAGGCTAAATGAGTAAAATGACACATATAATAGTTGATACAGCAAATACATTCTTTCGTGCAAGACATGTAATTAATGGTGATGCAGATATTAAGTTAGGTATGGCTTTTCATATCACACTTAACAGCATTAAGAAGGCATGGCAAGACTTTAACGGCACACATGTTGTGTTCTGCTTAGAAGGACGTAGTTGGCGTAAAGACCATTATGAGCCTTACAAGCGTAACAGGCAAGTTGCTCGTGATGCACTTACAGAAAAACAGCAAGAAGAAGATACTGTGTTCTGGGAAGCATTTGATACATTTAAGAATTTTGTTACAGATAAAACTAACTGTACTGTATTACAACACAAAGAGCTAGAAGCAGATGATTTAATTGCTGGTTGGGTACAGCAACACCCAGATGCAGATCATGTTATTGTTAGTACTGATACAGACTTTCAACAGTTAATTGCTCCTAACTGTAGACTTTATAATGGTGTGCAAGAAGTTACTACTACACCAGAAGGCTTCTTTGACAAGAAAGGCGAACTAGTTATCGACAAGAAGACTAAACTGCCTAAGGTTGTAGATGCTGAATGGATGTTGTTTGAGAAATGTATGCGTGGCGATACTAGTGATAATGTGTTTAGTGCATATCCAGGTGTACGCAAAAAAGGCTCCAAGAACAAAGTTGGTCTTGTTGAAGCATTTGCAGATAGACAAACTAAAGGATTTAATTGGAATAACCTAATGTTACAACGTTGGGTTGATCATAACGGTGAAGAACATCGTGTACTAGAAGATTACGAACGTAATAAAACTATTATTGATCTTACTGCACAACCTGCAGATATTAAAGAAAAGATTGAAAGCACAATTAAAACAGCAATTGATGCAGATAAAAATATAAGCCAAGTCGGTGTAAGGTTGATGAAGTTTTGTCACTTATACGACTTAAAGAAAATTTCAGATCAGGCGCAAGCATATGCTGAGCCGTTAAATGCGAGGTATACAGTATGACGTTTTTAAAAGCAAAACCAGTTCTTGAAGGTAAGTTTTGGATTGTAGAAGATGAAGGACAACGAGTTGGAACTTTAAGAAAAGATGAGTTTTCGCAATTTGTATTACAAAACAAAGACGGTGTTAAAATTTATAAGAACAAAAAAGTTATAACAAATGAGTTTGGTGACAATTTCTTTATTGCTAAAATTATTAAAGAAGCAGATAATTCAAATCCAAAAGAAGTACATGGGTATGCATCAAGTACTGTTCCACATAATGCAATGTATGATATACGTCAAAAACTTCCGTTGTTTACAAAAAGTAAAGATAGTAAAAGTTTATATTGTGCAGGTTACTATGTAATTAAGTTTGATAAGGGTTGGGTAAAGTCTTTTTGTCCTAAACTTATTACACTACAAAGATATGAATCTAAAGGTCCTTTTAAGACTGACTTAGAAATGAAACAGGTATTATCAAGTGTCAACAAATAGTATTCCAACTAATCTAGCATCAGTGCAAAAACTTCTTCAACGAGTATCGTCTGCTGAAAAAACACAGCAACGTGAAATACGTATTACGATTGAAGAAGCAAGAACACTTGTTACAGAACTTGCACTAATAACAACTAAATTAGGGTCTACAGTAGCGGAAATACATACATTGCTAAAAGAGATAAACAAGACTGCTAACGAAGTTGATGTTAAGTTTGACGGTGGAAAGTTCTAAAAAAGGATAAATATATACGTAGTTAATTAGGAATTTACGTATATATGAGTAGACCAAAACCAAAAATCATTCTCGAACATACTAACCGAGAGACCTATAAAGTAGAACAGATACTTGAAAGCGAGGCTATATGGGCTGTATTTTATAAACACCAGCCTTTTAATTTAAAAAGCGGTAGTGCTGTATCAAGTTATCCTGGTCCGAAATATAAAAAGGTTTCATTTTCAAATCCTGGTCATGCTAGAAACTTAGCCAAGAAACTTAACAAACTGTTTAACACTACTGACTTTTCTGTATATAAATTAAACACTGGAGAAAAAGAATAGTGGAATGGACGTTAAAGACAATTACACAAATATTTTTTTAAAAGCCGCTGAATTAGACATTACTGCCGAACTAGTAAAGAGCAAAAGAATGGAGTGGTGGTGGAATGTGCGTGTTAAAAATGATGGTGGACTAAGACTAACAGAACAAGCAATGGATTTTATTACGAATGAATCCAAAATCAAAATCTATAAGATTGACTTTCCGAAAGACTTTTCTATTACTCCACAAATACTTTTATGGCTTGACAAATTTATAGATTCACCGTATTATATTACTAAACGAACAATATCAGTATTAAAGGAGAAGGCTGCATTTGAACTATATCTCTTTAGTGGAGATGTCCAAAAACTAGGATATAACAAGGCTTTGAGTAAAAGATTAAGCCAAGAATCATCATAGTTATAGTAGCAGTTAATAAATAATTTTATGTTAGAACTAAATCCGTTGGATGTTTTGAATATTAGGAAATTGGAAACAATGCCTCCGCACTTCTGCAAAACTAAGATTGCAAGTGCAGATAGAAACTATAGAGATGTTATAAATTGGATTAGATCTAAACTTGCAGGAAGATATTGTGTTTTAACATACCCTACTGTAACAAGTAACGACAAATTTCAAACAGCAACATTTGTTGGGTTTGAAGAACAAAAAGAGTTGACATTTTTTATGTTGGCTTGCCCATACTTAAGGAGAAACTAGAATGGCTGAAGAAGTAAACAAAACCGATGCTCCTGCTGAAGCAGAAGTAAACACAGAAGCGACTGCTGCTCCGGTAAGCGGTCCAGTACCAACGCCTGAAGCAGAAACTGCGGCAGCAGCACCTGATTTAAATATTAGTGATCTAAATGCTGTGAAAAGCATTATTGATATTGCTACAACAAGAGGTGCATTTAAGGCAAACGAACTTGAAGCAGTTGGTAAAACTTATAACAAGTTAACATTGTTCTTAGATCATGTATCTAAGCAGCAACAAGATCAACAAACACAAGGGAAGTAAATTATGGCTAAAAAAATCAAACACGTAGGGAAACTGAAAAATACAGGCGACAAAGTTGCTGTAGTATTTAGAACAGTTCCTGGAGAATCAGACAACTGTTTAGTGTTACAAACCGCAACACTAAAAGACGAAGTACATGATTCATTAATGGCTATGATCGATTCTGATCAAGCACAACAAACAAATGAACTAGGAGAACTAATGTTCTCCAGAACTTTTCCAAACGGAAGATCAATGCTACAACAAATGCAGCAAGAAGGACGTTTAAGAAAAGTGCCAACTAGTAATGTAACAATGACACCTACACCGGTGGTTGAAGTTAATCTTGCACAATTAAATACTTTAATTGCAGAGCAAAAAGGTATGTCTGTAGATGAGTTATATACACTAGTAAGTGGTGCTCCGACAAAAGAACAAGTAGCAGCACAAACCGCAGTACCAGAAAGCACACCAAGCCAAGAGCCAGTAGCGGCTCCTACAACGGATGGTGTATTATCTGATTCAGATCTTGCAAAATCATATCGTAGTCAAGCAGATGCTATGTATAAAGAAGCAGCACAATTACGTAGACAAGCAGACGAATTAGATCCGCCTAAGAAGAAAACTTCTAAGGCAAAAATAGAAGCAGAAGCATAAACAAGTGCATAGGCATTACTTCAAGCCGCCTAAACATCTAGTAGACGAGTGGCCGGAGGTGTTCAAAGATTTATATATGGACACCATGCCGGTTGCTTATGTCGAGAAGATGATTATTGAATTTACAGATGGACGTATCTGGGAAATCAATGTCAAACAACAACTAGAAAATGACGACCCGGATAATGTTGCAAAAAAGTTATTAAACTCTTTGACTGAGTATAAAGACACAATCAAAAATTTAGATTTTAAAATAGATGTTGGTTTATTAAAAGCCGATATAGCAAAAAAGACTAAGAAGATTCTCTAGTATTACCGTAATGTACAACTTCGTATGTATCCGAAGTATGTTCTCTCCAAGGATCAACTACAACACTATCATCAGTAACATCAATATACATTTCTGGATGCGCAAGAAGAACTACTGCTCTATAAGGTCCTTTGTCAGGTCCATACACTAATGGATCAATTTTCATTGGATTATATCCGTATTCATAACAGTATTGTGAAACCAGTAATGCATAACTTCCGTCAACATAAGGCACACCTGGTTTATAAGCAACACCATTTATTAAAATAGGAAGTTCTTTTTCTTTTGCAATTTCACAGAGTTTGGTTGCAATATTTTGTGCTTGTACTTCTCTAGCATTCATAATTGCATCAAAGATATCATAACCTAAATCTAATTTTTTAGCCATATAGCGTAATGCTATATTATCTCTAGGATGGCATGCGCCGCCATCTCCCATTCCTGCTTTCATATATGCAGAACTGGTAATTCTTTTTGTAGCGTTAGATAATGCATCAGTAACTTTATCAACATTAATGTTGCCTTGTCTCTCAGCAACATCTTGCATCATGTTTACTAATCCAATCTTAGTTGAAATAAATGTATTGTAGAATACTTTTATACATTCACATTCGTCCCAAGTTCCAATTTCATACTTAGGATTGTTTTCCATTATTGTGTGATAAAATCTTACAAGTTCAATAGCATCACCTGTAGCACTTCCGTCATCAGTTCCAATCATTACTATATCTGGATTTACCATATCCCAAGCAACAGTTCCCATTGCAATTAAGTATGGATTGTAAACAAATCGTGTATTAGTAATGTGTTGTATAAACTCTCTGCGTACTGTACCTGGCAATACTGTGCTTATAAGTACAAGCAATTGACCTTTATTCATATGCTTGTTTGCTTCTTTAAGAACACTATGAACAATATCGTAAGAAAAATCTTTTGGTTCTAAATGTGCTGTAGGTGCTCTACCATCATAAGCAGGATCATGTGGAGTAGGAACTGCAACAAATACAATATCTCTATCCTTTACAGCATCTTGGATAGTATCTTCTACAATTACATAATCACTATGTACTGTATCAATATCATAACCTAGTACACTATGTCCTTTTTTAGCAATTACTTCTGCACATGGCAATCCTAATTTGCCTAATCCAATAAATCCTATCTTCACATTTCTTCTCCCAATTTTGGTACAAACATATTTACAATCTTCTTATTACAGTGCATTTAAACGTGGTTTACAGCAGTATAGCGTAACTGTAGCTCTTGGTATATAACACCGCTGTATGACGCTTAAAATGCGTTTAAGGTGCCTTAAAACTGTGCTAGTAGTTCATAGTTTTTACTAAGTTAGTGTACTCTTTACTAACCAAAATATCCCTATTATACTTGGCAATTTGTCTTACGCCAGGCAGCCATTGTTTACGCAGTATGGTTTCAGGTATACTACATAGTCTTTTAACTTCGTCCAAAATAGCAAGCATCCTGTTCCCTGGATCTTCTATGCTATCATATGATTCATTTATAAACGGAGCATATGTTTTGTATCCAAGTTCTTTTAGATACTGTAAACTATTTGGTGCAGTTGCTAGTATAAACGGATGACCCATTGCAATAGTTTTAAAAATTTTCTCGCTTAGGAATGGTGTATTCTCATAGTAAGTAGTTTCGTTGACTATACTAAAATATGTCTCAACGTAGTAGTCAGCAATTGTAGTTTCGTGTTCTGCTCTATTTGTTACTAAATCTTCTGTATCTAAATACATAGGTGGTAACTTCTGTATGTCTTTATTATTATCTAATATTTTTTTTATAATTTTATTATTACTATGTATGTGTTGTAATTTGTGATAAACATTATCCCATGTCTCATTATCATCACTTGGTGCAAAACTTATATAACCAGAGTCTAATAAGTTTCTCGATTTAAGAAGTGTAATTAGTAATGGTCTATGTAGCCTCCATCTTCTATTCAAATTTAAAAACTTTTTGTTATATTTCTTTTTCTTTGGCAGTGCTATAATATTATGTCTTGCAGCATCTTGACCTGTTGCTTCAAAGCAACTAAACCAATCTACTTTTATTTCAGGTAGTTGTAATTTTTTTGCTAATTTTTTAACATGGTTACACATTGTCGGAACTGCTGAAAGAAATATTATTTGTTCTGCTGGTATATTATGTTTGACAACTACATCTCTATAAATTGCATCTGCACACTCATAAAAATGCTCCAAGCCGTTATCTAAAACTAAAAATACTTTCTTAGTCCTTATACGTTCTAATACGTCTGTTGGAACTAAAGTGTCTACTGCAAACATACTAAAACTATCAGCATTAGTAAATTGTATATAGAAAAAATCTCCTTTGAAGTTTTCCTTAGAAAAGTAACCAACATTAGGTTCTATTTTTATAACTTCTTTGTCGTGCAGACTATATGTCTTTACGTATAATAAGTTATCTGTATTAATGCAGGGCATTATAATCTCCTTACATTATTAACAGACCAAAACTTTTGTGTTTCATCAAGACTTGAAATACCTCTAATTAAAGTTTCGTATTTCTCTGCATACAACTTCATTTTTTCTGTAACAAGATTAGGGTATAAGTTTTCAAGGTACTTGTAATGTCCTATAGGAGTCGGATGGTAATCTGCTGTTTGCCCGTTGCCTCCCCATCCTCGTATCGGAGTCTGAGGCCAAACACCGTTATATACTGATTGAAGAATATCAGGCTTTACACTTTTTATAGTTTCTTTATAATGTTCTAAAACATCTTTAAATACATCTTCTTTGCGATCATCTAAAACTACCTGATCTGTAAACTTACACATTGATAGCATGTCGCTGTCACATGTAAGATTTTTTAGATATTGTCTAGTAAGTTCAACTAGTGCTAAATCTCTTATTAAATATCCTCTCGTGTCTGCCCATTTGTGTACAAAATCCATTTGTATGAAGTCCTGTGTGTAAATGTTTCCCGGCGTTACCCAACTATTCTTATAACGATCTTCTCTACTTACTGAAGACCACATAACTATTACAAGATCATTTTCATTAAATTTGTGTTCTATATTTGCTTCTACTATTCCATTAGAAATGAATAAATTGCCGCCGCCGCTTTTTCCATAATTATAATACTCCGGAATTTCTTGGGATAACATATCTGCCCAGGTTGGCCATTCGTAATTTGTCATACTACATCCAAATACAAATAATCTTTTGTATTGATTAAATGGTTTCATAATATTTCTCCGTTCTAGCAACTGCTTCGTGTATTGCATCAGCATAAAAGTCACTGCGCCTAATTAAATCAAAATTATGCTGTATTGTATCCATACTCTTTTCTAATCTAGCAATTTTGTGAGATTCAGGTAAATCTATCCAATCGTTAATAACTTGTTGTGTTGCATTAAAGCGTTCTAGATTATCCTCTATGTCATTGTATACAGGATCTATTCCACACCAATCTGTTCTAAATCCCATTTGTTCAAGACATCTAAGAGTTCCTTGGCTAGCAAATAGTACAAGCGGATGACCCATTGTAATAGGTTTAAATATCTTTTCAGTAACAAATGCAACATCATCAAAAAATATAGTTTCTGTAATTACTGTAAGCAGACTATTTTTATATATGTCAACGTTATACTGATTAGCAGCATTCGTTTTACTCCAGTCTCCGTCTATAAACTTAGGAAACTCTTTCTTTATATCTTGATAGTCACCTACTAAATTTTCTGTATCTTTATCTCTAAGTGTTATTTCATTGCCGCTTACTATTCCATTATTCAAAACGCCGTCTTTCATTAATCTATATAAGTGTGCGCCACGCTGGGGACGATATACTCTATTCAAACTATTATAATCTTTGCTATTTGGATTTGCCATAGCATACTTTATAACAGGACTAGTAGGTAAATTTGCATCTACGAATATGTTTCCAAAGTGATTACTATACATCATATCATACATCTTGTCAACACTTTTGTATTTTCTCCATCTTCGATATTGATGTTCAACCTTTTTATTACCCTGTAGTATTAGAACACTGTCTTTAGGCAATTTAAGTTCTAGTATTGTATTATGTGTTGATAGAAAACAATCCCAATGTTTTGTAACCATAGGACCACCTTCTCTATCAGCATTTAATATTATCCTAAGTTTTCTTTGCTTAACTAATTTAATAATTTTCTTAGGTAAGCATCTTAAGATATGTTTGTGCGGTGTTCCTGTCTCTTTCAAAACTCCAGCCCACCACTGTGGGTCACCCCTTACGTCTATGAAATATATACCAGGTTCGGTATAATCATTTAATTGTGCAACCTGTAACCCTAGTTGACTACACTTATTTTTAATTGGTGCGCCTGGAGCAACTATCCAGTAGTCATTATCCCCTTCAAATGTTAAGTGATTTTGATTACTGTCGTTGTTTGTTAATGTGTCAAAATATACTTTCATTATATTAACCTTTTTAATTCTGGAAATGTTTCTGCAAAATCTTCGTTCCTAATTATATCATAATGTTGTGTATATTTTTTAAATTGTTGTCTTGTTACTTCATTAAACTTAGAATTGTTTATATAACTTACAACACCTTTTAGCATATTGTCAATATGCTTATTATATGTTTTGCTTTGTAGTTTTTCAATAATCTCTGTTTTGAATGTATCATCTAAAACTGATGCTGTGTAATACTCAGGATATTGTATATTATACATTTGAGGGAAATACTCTCCAATATCAAAAAATTCTTCTTCTAACACATAATCAAAAAAGTCTGTTAATGTGTATAAGTTAAAAATACTAATAACAGTATTACTTTGCATTTTAACGTGAGGACATTCTTGTTTTATCTTTTGTATATTGCTTTTTATTAAATTCCAATCTGTACCAGATCTAATATATTCTGCTCTGCTACCATAATGATCTAAACTTGCGCCTATATGTACCGTATCAAAGTGTTTCCATAGCTCTAAAACGCTCTTAGACTTATACTTTAGTACACTACAGTTACTATTATACTCTAACTTAACATTTGTTTTACCTATAGAAATCAAGTGTTCTAGTATATCGTAGTGTTTATCTGTTAGTAAAGGTTCGCCGCCTGCAAAGTAAAATGTTTCAATGTCTTTAAAATATGGAAGAAATTGATTATACAACTTATCGTTGTCATTACCATCTGCTAAAATAAAGATAGGATTCTTTTTACCTTGTGTGTTATCTTCCTGTGCCCATGTGCTAGAGTATGTACTACTGCAACTACGACATTTAAAGTTACAGATGTTACTCCAGCGTACATCAAAATGTTTAAGATGCATTACTGGTAGCGTTCCATCATTTTCTGTGTGTGCTATTAAGCCAGTAGTATCACCATAGTATGGATTACGATTAGCATGTATTCTTGGACTTTCAGCGCCGCTGTCTTCTATGTTATAACATGCTTGACATTCTACGCAACGTTTACCTTCAAGCATATCTTTACGCATTTGCTTGTAAGAATTATTGTTCCAAATTTCCTTAATTGTATGTTGTCTTACATTCCCTAAAGGCTCATTAATCTCACCAACACAACAAGGTAGGACTGATCCATCTGGATTTACATACATGTGTAACCAAGGAAAAATACAAAATGTATTACTGGGCGCAGTCAAAATAAAACTCTTCTAGTTCAGGAAATGTTTCAACAAAGTTTGTTCCTCTACGCTTATCATATTCTGTAAACCAACTAAAAAAATCTCTCCGGCCTTCTTGTACACGCTCTGGAGTATAATTTGTGCTAGCCATGTAATCAACTACACGTCTAAACTTCTCATATTCAAGTATACTAAATTTGTGTTTGTCTGCATCATCTAAATTTTCTGCTATAAATTGTAGGTGCTGTTTCATATAAGGCACAAATATATCTTTAGGAAGTATATTCATATCATATTGTAATGGTTCTTTTAAGTAAGGTGTATCAAATCTAATACGTTGCCATTTGGTTTGATTATCAGTATTGTACTTTATACGCCATTCCAGAATCTTTTTTAATAGTTTACTAAAATTAGTTACGGTTAATATATTAAACGTAATCATAAAAGTTAACGGCATATTAGTCTTTGTCATGTAAGTATCTAAGTTCTTTTCCCATAGTTCTAAATTTAAACCTGTTCTAATATACTCTGCTTGTACTCCCCATGTATCAATACTAGTAAAAATTTTAAAGTCTTTTATACATCCGTTCTTAACTAAACTGTTTACTTTATCAGTAAATCTTTCAATAAGGATAGGCTTTACACCTAGGTTAGTATTAATGTTTAGTTCTAATTCAGGACATGGATTCTTTTCTAACTCGTCGAACATACGCCACGTGCTTTGCTGTAGTAAAGGTTCGCCTCCAGTAATACGCAAAATTGTAAGTGTCTTACGCAGTTCGGGCCACCATTTCCACCAAGCCTTGACATATGGATTAGTTTCTTCATCTTTGTGTATTTCAAACCAGTCGATATCATTCCTATGATTTCTTACCATACTATAAGGACCATGTTTTTCAATCTCTTTATAGTAACTACTAGAATGTTTAGGATGACAATATCCGCATTTAAAATTACACTCATTACCAAAACTAACTTCTACATATTGCGGATTAACATCTGCCATTGGATTTTGCTTAATATCATTAAAACGTTTTGGTGTATGTATGCTTGCATTACGTTCTTTACGATCACTAATGTAATCTTTACCCATACATTCAACATTCCAACAATAGTTACAACCGCTGGGTTTCTCTCCGTTTATCATAGCCTGCCTTTCGGCTTTCTTTTGAGGTGTATTATGCAATAGACTAGGATTTTCTTCTAGTCCTTCTAGCGGAATTTTATGTGGAGCAGGATGATAACAACTGTGTGTTTCTCCTGTTCCTAAATATATAGTGGTGTGATGCCATTTAGCCAAGCAGAAGGTAGGCGATATCTCGTCCATGATAGGTATGAATTTTTCTATCCTATCCTTATCCTGCATTAAACTGCTCCTTTAACCAATCAAAGTCATTTATTAATCTAAGAGCATCTGGGTCAGCACTATTAGTCTCACCATATTTCCTGCCAGCAAGAGCTCCTTGAATAGCACAATCGCCAAACGGACGGTCTTTTCCATATTCTGAACACCACCTAGCCAACCGTTCGTTAGTTTCCTGTTCGTTTTGTGCTCTTATAGTTTTACTTGCTAACTTACAGCATTCTCTAAATGCACCTTTCCACGCTTCAAACTCATTTGTATTAAATGCTGTTATGTTAGAAAGTTCGTTAACGGCTTTAAATTTATTGCTAATACTAGTAGTCATGTCTGGTTTAGACATGTCCATGTCTAAAGTCATCTGCGTTGGTAATAATTTAACGCCACCGTATCCGTACTCTAAATCATTTACTGGATTAATACTACGCCATACATGCACAGTATACATTTCCGGGTCTTGGTAATCAAAATTAAATTCTTCAACTATGTGTGCATCGCCATCTACTACCCAGAACATATCACTTTCAACAATTTTTGCTGCTTCTAAATGTGCTTGATGAATTCCTTTTACGTTTGAAATTCTTTTTGCTCTTGGGAATCTACTTTTTAAACGCTGCCAATTTTTATCTGCATAAGGTTCATAGTAAGAAATAAACACAATATCAAAACTACTTCCTATACTCCTAGGATCGCTGGCTACTATATCTATTTCTTTTTTGTTAATAAAGAATCGGAACTTGAATTCTTTGTTAGATGCTGGAGCATTCTTAGGCATAAGGGTAACACCATTAAAGTGATTGCCATTTTTGAATACATGAACGTATTCTAGGTCCCATTCAGTAGCACGATATTCAAAGTCAAAATCATCTTTTACTTTCATATCATCCCAGACTACCCAAAACATTCTGGTTAATGTCTTTTGCTTTATTTGATCTAGAGATTCAACATCTTCAATCAGTTGAGCATTAGAGAATCTAGACTTAAACTCTTGCCAGTGTTCTGCTTTGCCTTGACTGACATAAAATAAATCATAAATCATCTGTAGTCCTATAATACGTTTTTGCTAGATCAATAGTTTGCTCATATAAGTTTAACACATATTTGCTCATAGATTCATCTAGGTATGGATAATTAAAACCAAGTTGGTTTTTTAATTCGGTTCCTAAACGTTTTACTTCTTGTTCTAATCCAACACCATCTTCATATTGTTTACATTGCTCATTGTATAATTCACGTAGTGATTCAAAATCTCTTACTTGTATATGATCCCAATCTGTGCAATTTGTAAGATATGTTCCTAGTCTTGCACCATAAACTGCAAATAGTCCATTTTCAACATGACTGCCAATTGTACTCCATATTCCTAGTCTATGTATGTTGTGCCACCATATATGCTTTTCAATTTCTTGTGGTGGAACTTTTAATCCGTTGTCTAGTGTCATCTTAACACCTTCTCTAAATCCTGCACGCCATGCCATAAACGGATTGTAATTAATTACAGTATCGCTAAAAGTCTTTGGAAAGTTTCTGTATCCTGTTTCCCAACAGAAATCTACCTGAGCTCTATCACTATCAGCGTTCTCGTGAGTTTTCATATTTTTAACATGCTCAACATTCCACAGTTTTAATCCACCGTTGCCGTATCTTAAACCATTTACGTTATTCCTACCGCACCAACTGTATGCTTTTATATCCGGATTGTCCATATCTATTTCAATATCAAAAAATTGTGGATACACAATATTGTCAGCATCTACAGTTAGTACCCATTCACTTTCTGATTGTTCTGCCGCTGCTTTATGTGCATGGTCCGAACCTTTTACACCGTGTATACGTTTTGCCCATGGAACTTTATTACATAGATCTGCATAATGAAGATCTGCATTAGGTTCATCATAACTTAAAAAGAATACATCAAACTCAATTACCCGTTTCATCTTTCCTCAATCATATAGTTTTTAAATAAGCGTCTTGTATATACGCTAAAGAATCTGTTTATATTAAGTTGTTTAAGTTCAACTTTGTTACCAATCAGATCATTAATTGTTACGCTAAAATTATCAGTTACAATATTAGGATCATTATATTCTGTAATTGTAAAATCAAGTTGTGTTTCACCATTCCAAAACATTTTTCTTTTTACAACATCAATTCCTTTTTGTTGTTTGTATGTTCCACCAAATTCTTCACTAAGTTCTACAGACAATATATTTGTTTTAGCATTGTGTTCTAAATAGATGTCTGGTTTTTTAATCTCTGAATATTTTCTAACAATAATTCTATGTAGTACATCATCTATTTTATACAAATCTCTTCTTTCAACAATTTCTAATTCGCCTTGGTCAGGATCGATAAAACATTTACTCATACTAATTTCGCTAGATATAATTTTTTCAGCAATATCTGCTTCAAGAGGTATAACATTTTCAAACTCTTTTTCGTTTACAGTATGATCTGGACCTACAGATAACACACGACCTGTTTCAATATCAAATGCTGCATTATATATCACAGGCTTATGCTTGTAATTTGCAATCCATTCGTCGAAATCAGGAATTTCTATTTGTTTTTCTGCCATGCTATTTCCTCCAAAATGTTCACTGTCTCAAGTGTAACTGTTTCTTTATTAACATAATGAACTATATCGGTTTGTTCAAAGTTACCAAGTTTTAATTTTCCTTGTTTGTTTAAATAAAATCCTATATGATCGTAGCAATCATCTGCACCGTATGGCCAATTCTGTATCATGCCCTTCATGTGTACTACTCTAGGAAATTCTAAAGGATATGCAATCTCATCAGTAATATCTAATATTTTTGATGCTAGTGCAAACGCTTCATCTGTACCTACAATATTTGGTTTGTGTTTTGCTAAAAAATTATTAGCATACAATTCAGGGTTTTTAATAATTTGTCTTTGTAAATTAAAAAACTCTTTTGCCATTGAACTGTTTTTAACAAAGAATGTATAGAAAGAATATAAATTAGGTAATTCATTTGCTGTAAAGCATTTTCTATAGTAATCGCCAGTAACTATATCACCTCTATATGTATATGCTTTATTTGCAATATATAATTCACTATTCTTAATAAAGTATTCTGCCCAGTGACTGTAATCTCTTAAGAATAACATGTCTGCATCTAAACAAATAGTAGTATCCCATGGAGTAAGTTCATCCATATATGATCTACCATCCCAGTGTACTGCGCCGTCCCATTCTATTATTTCATCAAATACCCAGGTTGATGTATAACCTTCTATCCTTGTTTTATCATTTATAACTAATGCTACTTTATCAAAGCCTTCTTTCTGTGTGTTCTTAATACTTAATGCAAGAGTATATGCTAATTTAGCATAGTTAGATGTATCAGTATCGTTAACAATAATTAAATATCCAAACGTCATTGTGCCAACTCCATAAGGTTATCATAGTTTCTCATAATACTAAACTTATTCATTACATGCACATCTTTATTACTAACGCTAGTAGCAACATAATTATCACTGTTATTTTGCGCAATTAAAAATTTTAATTTTCCTTTAGAAACATCAACTAACATATCTTTGTCTGCTGTTGAAAAAATATCAGGCAAGTTAGGTTCATCTGTCTTTTGATAGCCATTCATTATGTGTCTTGCAATACTAAATGCAATATCGTTTCTAAAAATAATTGGATTAAATCTATAGATATCGCTGTACATTTTATATTTTTCTTTTACATGTGCCACTAAGTCAAAAAATATTTTAGTAGTTTCATTCTTTGTAAACATTACAGTAGTTGCCCATAACATTTCTATACCTGTTTCAGAAATATGTGTATCAAGATATCCTACTCTTTCAGAGCCTTGTATATCATTATACTTAGAACTTATTAATAAATCTTCATTAACTTCCCAATAATTAGATAATGTGTCTGTCAAAGTAAGGTAGTCACTATCTATCATTAAAGTTCTATCGTACGGTGTTAAATCCCAAACACTACATCTATTACCATTAGTGAAAGGAGCATGCACCCTATTTTTTCCGTCATTGTAATTTTTTACATTATTTGTATCGTCTGGTCTTTCTGTTATAATAATATTATCGAATGTTTCAGTTACTGTTTTTTCAATATTAGACTCTTTCATCCAATCAATTGTAGATGGATCAGTAACTAGTGATACAGGAACTTGTAAATTTTTGTTTGCTAATTTTGCCGCAAGTATGCTCATGCGGATATAATCAATCTGCCGATTATTGTGAGCAAATATTATTACACCTTTGCTCATTAAACTTCCAATAATGTTTCTACAGATCTTGCCTTTTTAATTTTTTGGTATTCTTCCAAATATGTAAAGGTTGCTGAAAAGTATCTATCAAATACTTCATCTCTAAATTTTGTTAAATCTTCAATTAATATTGGATTGTCGTTCGTATCAAGTAGAACTACATTTTCTCTTCTAGATTTAAAAATTAACATTTCAACAAAGTTTAATAATGATCTGTCAATTTTAAATATGCCGCCATTAACTCCGTAGGTTAACTGTGCGTCAATTTTTTCTTTTAGTGTTTTCCTTTGGATAGCAAATGATTGTCTGTAATTAGCAAACTCAAGTGCTTTATCTAATTGTTCCTGCATAATATCTCCTATTTATTATAGTAGCATATTATTTATCGGTATTTGTGTTGGTGGGGAAAATTTATTAGTTTACAATTGTTCCGATTGTAACAGTAGGTGTTAATACTTCAAAGTTTCCAGAGGCTGTTGGTTCCAAAACGCCTGATGCTTTGACTGTTTGTACTGTGAGTGAAATAGTACCATCTACTGTATCCGGTCCTAGTACTCCTGATTGTACAGGAGTTCCTGAATCTGAGTCTCCTCCAAGTGGAAAGTGATTGTCAAGCCAATATAGAAAGAATCTTAATTTTCTTGAAGCGCCTGCACTGTTACTAGATACTGTGGGTGTATCATTCGTTTGTACTGTAATCTTAAATTCATTCAATGCATAAGGACTTGATGCAGTAGAAGTACTCCATGTATCTGCTGTGTTTCTTGCTCTGAACCAATTTTGTCCATTAGATGGTGTTGTTCCTGTTCCTGGGGTATTGGCTCCAAATATTCTTGTACCAGCAGTACTTAATAAAGTTGTCCAACTTGTATTTTGTGCAGATGAACTTCCGCCTGTTCTTGTACTTGTAAATTGTATACTGCCGCCTGCGTTAAAAAAGTGTCTTGCTTGTTCACTAGTAGTCCATTCAACATCAACTTGGCATGATAATTGTGGCGACGGTGAACCTAAAGGTGCTGATGAACCCCATGCACTACTAAAATTTGTTGTTCCGTGATTTACTGTTACACGTTGTCCACTAACTGCTAATGCTAGTCTGTTTGTACTTATAGAATTTACTACACTTGCCCAATAACTTATAGGTGCAGCATCTGGTGGTGCACTATCAAACCTTACTGTTGCGCCAATTGTTTGTGCATCTACATCAGGTGGTAAACTATTAAATAAATGTTGATAAGCGTTAATTATATCAAAACGTAGTGCTGCGTATTCGTTTACAGTAACTGAATTTGATTCATCAACTTGGTTGCTTAGAACAGGCTGTCCATATCCAAAATTACTAGTACCTGTACCCAAGATAGTATTAATATCACTTTGGACACTGTTATAGTCAACTTTTCTAATTTTTTGGTTTACACCTGCCATTTTTTACCTCACAAGTATTTATAATAGCAGTATTAGGCTACACTAATTGCTGATACAGTAGTACTACTTGGACCATTCACTGTAAAAGTACCTGATGGTGCTAATATTCCTGCTGCTTGTATTTTGTTTACATCGATTGTTAATTTACCGTCTACCAAATCACCTGGAGGTGGTGATCCTGGATCTACATATGTATCTGCTAGATTTACTTGTATTACTACCTGGGTGGCTGTCCCTGCACTATTATTTGCAACATCGCATTTTGCTTTCAGATTGTATGTGTTGCCACTATACGGAGTGCTTGCTGCCTTTGAAAAATATGTTTGATATGAATTAGTTAATGTGTAATATCCTGTTGCTGCTATCAAATCGCCTGCAAAATCTTGTGGTGCAATTGAAGATAAAACAGTTGACCAAGCATTTGCTTGTGCTGTAGTTCCATTTACATGACTTGTTTCTACTCTGATTGCTCCGCCACTATTAAAAAAGTGTCTACCATCTTCTGCAGATGCAAAATCAATTGTAATAGTACAAGTTGCTGTGCTACTCCAAGTTGCTGTTGTTAGTTTAGTATCAATTGAAGTTTGAGAAAATTGTCCTGTAGCAACGTCAAATCTATTGTTTCTTAATAAGTCAGCAAAATAATCGTAGTTTTGATATGCACCACTTGCATCATCATTTATAGTATCTCCTGTACTAACAGTAATTGCACTTGGATTATTACCTGTTTGATGAACGTAAGCATTTACAATATCAAATCTTACAGCATCCCATTGAGACTTTTGAATGATTGTTCCTGATGTAATAGCAGAACTATAAACTGTTTGGCCATAGCCAAAAGTTGTAGCACCTGTACCTAGGACATCAGTAATTTTTTGTCTGATTGTGTTTATGTCACTGGCTCTGATGTTGGCCATTATAAAACTACCGCTTCAACTTTTTTAACGCCTACTTCAGTACTACTTTCTAATGCTATTCCAAAAACGTCTGCACTACTTGCTGATGATTTAGCACACCCATTATCAGTTGCAACTAATCTATCGCCTTTGTTTACTGCACCTATAACATTAACTTGTAATCTACCTTTTAGTGCAACAAATTGTCCGCCTGCTAAATGTGCATTCATCATATATGCTGGACTTGGAGATATAACACCTAATGCTCTATCGCCTTCTTTAGCGGCTGTTACTTCTTGTGGTCCGCCAACACTGACAACTGTTCCATCTTCATAATTTTTATCTGTTAAATATTTTTCTGCTAGGTCAGCGTATCTTGCTGAAGTTGCAGTTCCCTCAAATAATACAGCCTCTAAGTTACCTGAACTATCTCTTGCTGCTACTGTGCTTGCTACTGGATCTGTATCAGCAACTCTATAAGTACCATCAACAGCAAGTTTATCTGCGTTGTCTGCTATACCTATAAATTGATTTGCTGTGATATCTCCATTTACATCTCTAACTGGAATACTTGGCACTAATGGACTAGGTATTCCAATTGACGGAGCAATATTGTTAAGGTTGTTTGCATTGGAAGCAGTTCCTGTTACGTTACCACTTACGTTACCAACTAGTGTTCCTACAAGTTGTGCACCTGTATAACCAATTTCTTTAGTTGATGCATTAATCATTACCTGTGTGTCATTAGCAATTACATTTCCTTTAACTGTACCTGTAACGTCACCTGTAACATTACCTGTTAAATTTGCTGTAATAGTTTGTGCATAAATGTCTTTCCATTTATACGTAGACTCACCTAAATCAAATGTTGCACTTGTACCTGGACGTAAAGATGATAAAGTTACTTGTACAGTTTTATAATCAACACCGCCATCTGTAACAACTAAGTCAATTGGGTTTCCTAACAAACTATTAATTCTAGGTTCGTCAGCACTGTTTACAAATATATGTAAATCTCTTTGGTCTCCAACTTTAAATCCTGGATCATCATAAAGCACAGTACTTGTAAATTCAACTGTACCTTTAGTAATATAATCGCTTGCCTGTAATCCGCCAAGTCTTAGTGCATTTGAAGATGTACCCCAATACACATAATCACTTGCACTGATTCCGTTTGTATCTGTATTTGCAAGTGTCAGTCCTTTTTTGATTGCTGTAAAATCATCAATTGGATTTACTGAACTGTTTAATGTAAATGCTGTTTGTGATGCAATGGCAACAGTTTTTCCACCTGCTAAAACTTTAAGTATAGAATGGTTTGCATTGCCGCTGTCTTTGACAACTTGTGCTGCAACACCACTTGTACCTAAGTCTGGACTTGCTTCAGGACCTATTAAAATAAATGAACCGCCATCATAAGCATACATTTGTTTTGCTGATGTATCCCACCAAAAATCACCTATGCCTAATCCGCCTGGAGCAGTTGCACTTATTTCAGCACCTGATGCTGATTTAAATTTTGTGCCATCGTAAAATTTTAATTTTTTGTTTCCGCTATCATACCAAACCTGTCCTTCAATTGCTTTAGGAGGAGCAGTAGTATTGGCAAAGTTTTCAAGTATGTGTAAGAAATTTTCGTTTTGTACTTCACCATATCCAGCATAATTTTTACCAACAAATCTTAAATCTGTGGTTGTATCAATAGTACCATCCGCTACAGATGTTAAAAAAGTTCCGTTAAATTTATCTACTTGATATGCCATGTATTTTTCCTAGTTTGTAACTATATTTATTCAATATCAACAACTCTCTGGGCTGCTGCTTCTCGTTGATTTTCAAGTTCCGTGTATTGTTCTTCAGTTAAAGTTGTAGCAATACCAAGGTGTTTTTGCCTAATATGACGTAATACCTTCCAGTCTGTTGAATTTAAAAATTCTCTCTCTTGACCATTAGATTCAATTGTGTTTTCACGTCTAGTAACCTGTTCTGTTTTGAGTGTAACACTCTGCGTTGGAACATCAAAAATATGTGTTCCTGCTTCTAGTTGATCAGCCTTTTCATCAGTTATTTCAACAACAGTTACACCTGATGGTACTTCAGGTTCATAACTCATTAATGATGTTACTTCGCCGGCTTCTATACAGATATATTTCATATTAACCCCATACTCCTAAGTAATTAGCCGCAGGTGTGCTTCTTTGTTCTGTGTTTTGTACGTATACTCTTATTCTATCACTCAAATATGTGTATGTACATCTTAAACTATCATTGCCATCTACACCACCTGCATAATGAATAGTTCTTATTGATGGAATAAATGCTATTAAGTTGCTCATAGATTTTCCTGACGGTGGATACACATCAAAGTAGTTAGATCCATTATTAAAACTACCTACTTGGTTAGTGTAACCTACTGCTGACGATGATCCTGAAACAATTGTATATCCAGAACTAGCATCAACATACTGTTTTGTAGCAGCATGCATTGAACTTGTAGGATCTGCTGACAGTGTTAACTTACCTGTCATTGTGCTGCCTGCTTTAGCAACTGCGTTTGGATCTGTTGCTGTTACTGTGATGTTGCCACTGTTATCAAATACAACACCGTTAATTGTTCTGCTACCGCTTAGTGTATTTGCTGTTGTTGCTGTTGTTGCATTTCCTGATAATGATGCAGTAATTGTACCTGCTGCAAAATTTCCGCTGCTATCTCTTGCTACAACCTTACTAGCAGTGTTTGCTGTGGCTGCATCAACTGCCCAAGTTTGTGTTGACAATCCATCGTAATTACTTCCTGTGATATAATTGCCTGGAATAATCTCTGCTAAACTAGGTGCACCCCATTGTACTGCTGTACCTGTGGATTTAAGCACTTGGTTAGCCGCTCCGATAGGAAGCAACGCAGTTGCGCCAGACGCAGTCTGGTAAGCAACGGAGCCTGCGGCTCCGCCAGCGATGTTAGTAGCGGTTGTTGCCGAAGTGGCTGTATCTGCATTACCAACTAACGCACCATTGAATGTGTTTGCGTGAACATTGTCAAATCTTTTAGTACTTTTACCAAGGTCTAGTGCTTCATCTACATTAGGAATAATTGCACCTTTTGGTCCATATCCTGATGATACTGAACTATCTGGTGAGATTAAATCAACTACTGAAGTGTCTGTGCCATCGTCTGCAATTAATCTCATTAAACGTGTTGCTGTTGTAGTTGAGCCAGCACCGCCTGCTGCAATTGTATGGTTAGTGCTTACAGTAATTGTACCGTTTACTACTAGACTTGTAAGTGCGCCTACGCTTTCTAATTGAGAAGTTACAACGTTTGCTGCAAGTGCAGTATCAGTAAGTGTTCTTGCACTTGCTGGAACTGTTACATCAGTAAGTCCATCAAAAGGTACACCGTTAATATCTCTTGCTGTTCTTAATTTTGTTGCACTAAACGCATTACCTGTTAGAGTTGCGCCTATAAATGTATTTGCTTCAACTATATCAAATCTTGATGTGCCTGAGGCTGCTGTTACGTTACCTGTTACATTGCCTTCTAGATCAGCAGTTATCAAACCTGCACTGAAACCTCCACTGGAGTTTCTTGCTACAACTTTTCCTATTGTATTTACTGACGTTGCATCAACTGACCAATTTGTTGTTGCACTTCCGTTAAAGTCATTACCTGCAATATAGTTACCTGCAGTTAGGTTGTGTGTTGTAGGAGCAGTAATATCAATATTTTGTGTTCCGTCAAATCCTACACCGTTTATCTGTCTAACAGTTTTAAGTGCTGTAGCAGTATCTGCATTTCCTTTTAATGCACCGTTGACAAAATATGCAGAACTTAATGTAATTCCTGTGTCAACTGTAGTAAATCCTGTAATTGCTGCACTAGAATCTATTGTAAATGTATTTGTTGATACTATACCAACTGCGATGTCAGCAACAGTAATTATTATTACTGGATAATCTGTACCTGTATCTGCTCTAAGTGTAGTACTTCTTGCTCTAGTAACTCCGAATCCTTCTGCTGTTTCTGGACCTATAAATACCCAACTTGTTCCGTTGTATGTGTATAACGTGTTTGATCCTGACTTGTACCAAAACGCTCCTGCTTGTGGGTCAACTGGTGCTGTTGCTGAAATAGTTGCTGCACCAACTTCTGACCATTTAGTTCCGTCGTATATCTTAAGAACAGGTCCTGTTGTGTCCCACCATAACTGGCCGCTTAGTGGTTTGTTTGGAGCAGTAGTGTTAGAAAAATTTTCTAATAAAAATAAGAAGTTTTCGTTTTGGATTTCTCCATACCCGATATAGTTTCTACCAACTAGTGTTAAACTAGAAGTAGTATCAAGTGTAGAGTCTTGCAACGTTGTAAACGCTGTTCCATCACTTCTGTTAATTACGTATGCCATATTCGCTCCTGATTACCTATGGTAATGACACTTCAGACACAAACGACCATGCACCTGCTACAAGTGAAAAAGTTTTAATAACTCTCAAAGTTGTAACTGCTGGTGCAGCAACTGTCGCTGTGCTAAATGCAAGTTGTTGTAAGGCAGATGCTGATCCGCCGCTTGTTAAATCAAAGTCATCTCGTGTTTCTGATCTTAATGGATTAATTTCTAAACTTGTTGTACTGTTTTGTAATGATGTACATAATATTCTTGCAAGTGTACCATTTCTAAAATCTGCAGGTGGTGCTAATTGTGTTAGTATTGTACCTGAAATATAACTGTTAGGTTTACCATCCGATAAGTCCATGCTAAATGCAAGACTTCTAGTTTCAATAGTGTTATCAACATATTCTTTTGTTGCAGAATCTTGTGCACCTGTTGGATCTGCAAGTCCAGTAATTCTAGGTGATCCTATCAATGCAAGATTACCTGTTCCGTTTGGTGCTATTTCTAAATCACTATCGGTAGTTAATGTTGTAATTCTTGGTTTACTACTACCACTATCAGTTTCTAGTTTAAAGTCTGCTGTTGGTGGACTAGCACCAATGTTAACAACGTTCTGTGTACCAAAGGAAGTAACACCTGGAATAGCAGTAATACCTGTACCTAGGCTTGTTCCATTAAGAACTGTAACCCCATCAATCTTAAATGCTTTTCCTACAGCAAGATTGATATGTTCTGAACTTGTCCATGCTTGTGCTGCAAGAGCTGGTGTTCTTGCTGTTGCTGTTAAACCTAAATTACTCCAAAGCAACACATGATCTATATTTCCTGCAGGTCCTTTGAGTACTATACCGCCACCATCAGCAACTGTATCTGAATTTGTTGCAGTATCTCCGGTATTTGCTAATTCAATCTGTTTGTTTTCAACTACTAGGTTTTGTGTATTAAGAGCAGTGATGTCACCATCTTCAATTGTTAACTGTCCTCTAATAGTTGTATTACCTTTTATTTCAACACTTCCGCCAAATACTGTTTCACTGCTTGTGAAATCTTCATAGAAACTTATTTTTCTAGCAAGAGAATTAACTTCAATTGCTTCTTCTTGAATAATACCTTTTCTTACATTAAAAGTTATTCCTTTATCTGATGCTGTATTACTAAAGAACAAGTTACCATCAGTAACTGTAATGTTACCTTGGTCACCTGCACCAAATACAATTCCTAAATCTGAATTGATTCTAATTTGTCCTGCAAACTGATTTGAAGTATCACGTCTTGCATATGTAGTAGCATCAACATTACCTAGTTTATCAGAGTTCGTTGTAGTTACATCGAATTTCATGTTTGCAAGTGTACCTTGATTAAACCCAGGGTTTATACTTCCAGTAAATCCTTCAATAGCATTCTTAGGTGTAAACGAATCTTTAGAAAATATTCCTAATAAAATTCCGTTGTTGTATAAACTTGTAATTACACGTGTCTGGTTAAGTGAGTCTAGTACACTTGTAACTTTAATTCCGCTTAATCCTTGTAATTCAGAATAATCAGGACCTAAAAGTATAATATTAGCACCATCAAAAAAGTATAACTGCTTGTCTGTATCATTAAACCATAAGTCGCCAACACCTAGTGTTGTAGGCTGGGCGTTACTAATTGTTGCAGAACTTACTGGTACAAATGCTGTACCACTATATACTTTTAATTTATTTTCTGTACCGTCAAACCATATTTGTCCTTTGATAGGATTACTAGGCGGTGTTGTACTTGAAAAGTTTTCAAGTAATTTTACAAAATTTTCATTTAGTGATTCGCCAAATCCACTATAGTTTTTACCTATAAGTGTTAGATCAGTGGATAGCGTATCTATCTGGCCGTCAGCAACTGTTGCTACAATTGTTCCGTCTGTTTTATTAACTTGATATGCCATTCTTAGTTCCTATGTCGTTGTAAATGCAGGCGGACCTGATCTAATTATATAATTTATTGTCAAGTATGGATTCATAATACCAACTGGTGAACTTAAAGTAGTTCCTGTAGGAGTTTTAATTGGTCCTGAGTCTGGAAGATACTGTGCTTCACCTGGGTTATTTGGTCCTCTACCTGATGTTGAACTTACAGTTGGTGCAGTATCAACTCTTACCGCAGCAAATTGTTCTCCATCTGCAACCATACTGTGTGTATGATCTGGTAAGTTAGAAAGGCCTAATGTAACAGAACTACTTCCGCTTGATGCTGAAAGTGTTTCTGGTTCAGTACCACTAATTCTTGCAGGAACCGGTGAACCGCCGCCGTTATCAACAAACCCGCCTACGTCATTTGGTACAGTAATATTGTTGTCCATGTTATGACGTCCAAGAGCAAATCTACCTCTTAGGTCTGGAACTCTAAAAGTTTTTCCTACGGCACCATTTAATGCGGCTGATCCGTTATAAGTAGTTCCTATAATATCATAAAGTGCTCTGAACTTTGCAATTTCAACTTCACCACCATCGCAAAGTAGGAAACCATATGGAACATTAGGTCCTGCATATGGAAGTATTCCTGCTAACGGTATGCCTAAATCACCTACAAACGTATCTCTGTCTTGTTTTAAAAGTCCTGTCGATGTGCTTCCTGTTAAAGGATTGGCTCTATAAACAAGTATTTGATCATCTTCACCTGAAACTTTTGGTAATGGTTCATTTTTGCTTGTAATAATATTCGCTGTTAATTGTGTATTAAAAACTTTTGGATCGCCGATACCGTCAAAAGTAAATCCACTTGATACAACATCACCTGCCATTGTAAAATTAGTTACATTTTTTAGGTTTGTTGATGTATTAGCATTTCCTGTAATGTTACCGCTGATAGTACCTTCTATTTCATCAGCAATTACTTTCTTGGCTTTAATGTTATTCCATCTAAGTGCATCAGCACCTAAGTCATAAGTTTCATTAGCATCAGGGTATATATTAGTTGCACTAATTGTTCCTGTTACATTTAATCCTTGTCCTACACGCAATGTTTTCTTAATAGAAACACCGCCTTCTGTTCGTATTGCACCAGTTGACAAGTTAATAGCATCATTTGTATTAGAAAGAATTATACTTCCTGTAACACCTATGTCGCCACCAACGTCTAATGCATTATTAGGAGCAGCAATATTGATGCCAACCTTATCGTCAATAACTCTTAGAATAGTATCAGGAATGCCATTTCTGTTAATCTGTAAATCTATCGAACTACCTGCTGCACTATTATAAATTTTTGATGATGTAGCAGAAGTAGTTAACTGGAAGTTACCATCAATACCAATAGTAATACCTGTATTACTTCTAATATTAAATCCTTGTTCAGTAGTATTAGTAGTATCACTTCTTAAAAATTTTCCTGCTGCAACTTCTACGCCACCGATATTCAATGCATCAGCATTCTTAGCAGTTCCTATAAGTTTAGGAAGTTCTCCTCCTAAGAATATTGTTGAAAATTCTGTTTCTTCTGCAGCGTTTGCCGGTGTTGCAATATTTAAACCTGATTTGATTTGATCAAATCCTTTAATCTCAATTTTTGGTGTAAATGAATCTCTAGATAAAATTACAACCGGTGTGTCTGCAATGTAAAATGTTAAAACGTTTTTGTCAAAGTTGTCTTGGTCAACAATTTTTTCTACTGCTGGTCCATATCTTTTACCATCAATTGAACTTTCGCTAGGTCCAACTAGCAACCATCTACTACCTGTATAAATTCTTAACTGTTGATTTGTTGTGTCAACCCAAAGTTCACCAACTTTGCTAGTTTCTACACTAGGCTCTGTTGGTCCTTTTTGAATGTTTGATGCTGCTTTCCAACTTGTATTATCATATAACTGTAAAACACCGTTTGTTGTGTCGTACCATAGTTGTCCTTCTACAGGATTTACTGGCTGATTTGCACTTGCAAAATTTTCTAATAAAGATAAAAAGTTTTCAGCAATGATTTGTCCGTAACCAGTTACGTTTCTTCCTGGAAAAGTTATACTTGTATCATTACTTGACGTATTATCAAAAACAGTAATTGGGGATTTGTTATCTCTATCCGTAAAATTTACAATATATGGCATTTATTATCCCTCATTAAATCCTGTTAAACTTTGTATTCTAACTGTGTAATCGATTTGAAGTAATCTATTCAGTGATTTTTGAACTGGGTGGAAAATAACATGTGTTAATAGTTTTCCGGCACCTGCAGGATTATATGATTTAATACCTAATTCATCGAAAACAAAGTTACCATCTAAATTTACACTATTATCAAATGCTTCTTGATCGTCTGGCTCACCGTAATCTAGTAAACATGATATAATAATATCACTGTAAGTAGCACCACTAATGTGTCGTACTTCCATCTTGTTTCTAGTTGGATCAGAGTTTGCAATTGCATTCTGGTCTACTATTTTTGTGTATGTTTGATTATATAAACTTGAATTAATACCAACTGTATTTGGAGTAAGATACGTTATTAATCCTGTAGGATCAACTGATGTACCACCACTACCAAAAGCCATTTCATAGATTGTACCTAAACCTTGATTAGATAATGCTTGCACCATTGCAACACTCATGTTTTCATAGTGGATTGCATTCCTTTTATCCTGGAAAACTTCTCCTGATTCAGGATCAAATATCTTAATATGTCCTTCAAAGTGAAACCCACCGGTTTCATTTACCGCTGGTTTTTTGTCTTCTTGTACTTGTTTTTGATTATCTGGCATATTTTTCTCTTCGTGTTTCATAGTGTATTTATTCAGGTAAACTGGTTGTCTTCGCAGCAATGAACTTACTAATTGCTGTATTATTATCTAATAGTGTAACTCCGTTACTTGCAGTAGTTAAACCTTTGTCATACCATGTGTTTCCTGTCCTTTTTATTACAGTTATACGTGTTCCTGCTGCTGGTGCTGTTGTTAACCTTATATAAGGATTAACACCGTCTGCAGCAAATTCTGCTTCTAATTCTTTATCTGCGCCTGGGCTTACTGGTCCAAGAGATTCATCATATACAGTTAACGGTGTTTTACGCAGTCTAGTTCCGCCAACAAACACTTCTACTGTATCACATCTACCGTAATCTGTAGGAATTGTTGTAGCAGTCCATGTACCTACAGCACTCTTAGTTGGTACAAACTCTAACGGTCCTATTAGACTTGAACTTCCATCACTTACAAAATCAGTTCTTTCTTGACTGTCTGTATAAGGAATAACTTCATTTGGTCCAATATCAGCAACACTAGAACCTGCGGCGTGCAGTTCTTTAATTGCTGTGCCATTTACACCTCTACGCAATTGACTGATTGTATTGCCAGTTTTGTTAAGGTATTCTATTCTTTCTCCACGTATCTCAATAACACCTGCAATATTTCTATTTCTCACAGGATTATATAAATTACTACCATCAGTAAGTTCTATCTTATCATCATAATAATTTAAATCTGAAGTTAAAGTAATTTTGCTATCTGTTGCATATCTATTGTATCTGTAAACATTTAGCATGTCTTTGCTTATTTCGTATGAGCTAGGTAGTTTGTAAATATCTGCACCAAATGTTGTAATAGTAATTGTATCATTTTCATCTGAATCAACTTCTAAATACACAACGCCTCTTGGTAATGAGATAGTATAATCTGTATCTCTAACAAGTCTGACTCCGTTTTTGTAAACCCAAACATAAGAAATTCCTAGTGGAGCATACGGAAGTTCGTAATTAACCTTACCACCTGTATTTCTATCACTGTAAATTTCCATACTTGGATATTCGCTAAACCATGTAACTTCTAGTATATCTCCAGGGTTGTAAGATACCGAATCATCAATTACAATTCTGTTTGCACTAATAGAAAATTCAGCACGTAAATCATTTTCAATTTTTATTACGTCGCCTGCATTTAAAGAATCAGTATTAATTGTTAAAAGTTTTGATGTACCATCATAAACATAATCTTGAATAAAAGTTTTAAGTTCACTGTTAATGTATACTTTGATATTTGCAGAAAGTATTGCACCAGATGCTTCTATAGGATCTTGTCCAAGAGTAAATGAATTTGTAACTCCATCATAAACTGAATAAACTGTGTCTGGTCCTTTAAGTTTAATATTATTGATTTCAACTACCATAGATGATACTGAACTTTCTCTAGTTAATTGTACAAAATTATCTAGGTCAACTGTTTTATCAGAAGTAAGTGTTGTTGTTTGTCTGTTTACTCTTACTAATCCTAGTTGTCCACTATCAATATTTTCGCTAGCCTGGAAAGCAACTATTTTAATAATACTATTTTTTGCAGGAATTTGCCCAAACTCTACTAGGCTTCTGCCAACAGTATCAACAGTGTCTGTGCTATCACTAAACACAGCGTCTTTTGCAACACCGTCAACAGTAACAAATATGTTACTTGTTAAACTATATGGTGCGTCTGTAAGATATAATCCTGTTGCTCCATCTGCTGTAAACTCTTGGTAATCTAATAATCCTACACCACCTATTCCGATAGATATAATTTCAATTTTTTTGTCAGCCACAGGTGTAGTAAATTCTACAGTTGTATTTGTAGCAGTATAATCCGTGTTTAATACTTGCTTAATTCCATCTACATAAACCAACAACGAAGTATCTTCAATTATATCTTGTCCTATTTCATATATTGTAGTACTACCGTCACCTGTAAAAATATTTGATTCAAGAGGTGCTGCACCGTTGTTAGTTGTTTGGAATACTTTAATACTTAAATTGTCAAGTACCTGACCTGGTATATTCTCTTCTGGAGAAGGTACTTGATCTGGACCTATGTACTGACCACCTGTAATTTTTATTTCTTCAACTGTTAATCCTGTTGCTGTTGCATATGCGCTGTCTATTGCAGAAAGAGATCCTCCAGTTAAATTGGTATCTACAATATTAGGATCTGTAATTGTTACTGCACCATCGCTATCAATAGGACGGAAAATTAATATGTCTCCGTCATTGGTTGTAACATAGGCTCCTATTTCAATTGTAGTTGTAGAGCCGTCACCTATAAATGTTGGCATTACAGCATTTTTATTTGTCATTGAGGATGAATCATCATCAACACCAAAGTTTGGATCATCTATTCTAATTACAGGAGGATTTTTTACTGATTCACCATACTGTAAATTATCAATAGTTGGTAAAGAACCTTCGCCTGCACGTTTTAGGTAAATGTTTATTTCTTTTCCATCAGCAGGAATATAAGGTAGTGTTATTTCATTGGTGCTACCATCAGCAACAACATAGTAGTCTGCACTACTTTCAACACTATCCCAACTATCACTAAACCAAGGCAATGCGTCCCACCCGCCTGTGACATCAAATGTTGTTCCTTGAATTTGAACTCCACCATAATCTATACCAGTCATTAACTGATTTAATTCTTTACCTTTCATACCGTCAGTTGGATTGTAGTATTTGTTTATTCTATTAACGCTATCAAGTAATTCATCATTTTTAGAATAATTAATTTTGATTACATCACCTATTTGTGGTGCAACATTTAATATTATTCTACCATGTATAAAACTATATCCGTCTACTTTCTTGGTAAAGACTGATACTGTATAATCACTTCCTAAAACTGTTTGATTATTTTTTGTAATACTAATTTTAGTTTTATCAATTGTAGGTGCATATTTTAAATCAAAAACAGATGTTGAACCTGTTGCAGTAAATGTTTGGCTATCAGTAAATGTTGTAAATAACCCTTCTTTTGCAATTCTATCAAATTTTACTTTTAATTCAAAACTTCTAGTTGTGCCTTCACCTAGATATGCAACTGCTACAGCATCGTAAGTTGATGCTCCGTTGCCGCCAACTAAGTTAACTGTAGGTGTTGATGTATAACCTTTACCTTTATTAAGTATACGAACACCTGTAACTTTTCCGCTTGAAACAAATGCTTGTGCAGATGCTCCTGTGCCATTGCCTTCAATTACAACATTCGGTGGACTTGTATATCCACTTCCACCGTTAGCAATAACAATATCTGTTATACTGTAACCTTTATTGTCAAACCATGTTTTCCACGGCTCTTGTGTAACTAGTTGACTATTTTCATTTACTGTAACAATCTTTCCATCATTACTAGAATATACTGCTGGTAAGTCAAAGTCATTTGCTGCTACTCCGTTACCTTCGAGTTGATTATATTTACTTACGTATTCTCTAATCGTTGTTCTGTAAGGTTTTACTTCTTCAATATATTTCTGGAAACTTTCAAGATTATCGTTACTGTAATTAGGAACGACTTTCAAGTTTCCGACGTTATGAGTTGCTTTTAAGAAACTAGTTTTGAATAGCCAATCTACATAAACTTGTTCATGTAACACATATCTTATACTGTTGAAGAAAGTTTTATTCCATTCAACTTTATTATCACCTATAAATATATTATCTTTAATTGCTGTGAATACATTTCTTAATTCTACAGTAGGTTCTAAATCATACAATCCTGTATCAAAGTTAACTGTATTATCATATCCAATACCGGAGACTTGTAAATTATATAAATTTTCTGATAATTTAATTGTACCTTGTCTTCTACCAACTAATGTATAATTACCTAAAGGTAAATCACTAGTGTCTGTCTCTTTCTTAAATACAGCCCAACTGCCTGAGCCGTATTCTTTAATTCTTATTAAATCACCAACGGCTACTTGGATTGATGGCTCTTCAGAAGTATCTAATATTTCTTTAGTAACTCTAGTTGTTTCGCTGTAGCCTGTTTTCCACCAATCAATGTAAGTCCAATATTTTTTCGTATCAAAGGCTTGAGATGCACTTCTGTAAAATGTTTTCCTAATATCATCCCATGCATATATTGACCAATAATTTGCTGCTGTAGAATCGCTAACAACAAGTACACTAAACTGTCTTACAACAGGATTCACATAGGTATAATTTTTTCCGCTGTTAACAACGACTGCTTGTACAATTCTACCTTGATTGTCAATGTGTGTTACTACTTCGGCACCAACTCCGTCACCTTGTAATACAACTGCTGGTCCAGGATATACTCCAGGTGCTTCAGTTGAAAATAATTGTTGTGGCTTGTAACCAAACCCAGGATCAACAATGTTAATAGAAGTTATTTCGTTGTCTACAATATTAGCAGATAGTTTAGCCTGTTTTACTCTAACAGTACCTACATTTTCTAGATCTACAATACTGTCAACTTTTACATCATATAGATATAAAACTTCTGCAGGTTGTGGATCAACAAGATTTAAATTAGTAAAATCTATTGTGTTTGCAAATGCTTCTTTAACTAATATTGCATTTACACTTTCAACTGTTTGTTTTAATATTTGTTTTCTATTTACAAACATACTTTGTCTTGGACGGAAACTTAAACCATATTTTTGTTTGGCTGGCAAGTTGGTATCAGGAACTCTATTTCCTTGTATGTCGTAACCAACTAAACTGTCAATCCATTTCTTTTCAAGTTTACTATTAGGAACACTATTTTCATCGCCTTCAGTAAGTAATAAAAATTCTTTGTGTGCTACATTATTATTGCTGCCTGTATTATAATATTCGAGATTTAATATGGAAATATTATCTGAAACTATATTTTTGTAATTGTAGAAGAAGATTTTATCTGCATCTGCAAGTGCAATATATGTATTACCTAATGTTGACGGATTATTAATTAATGATGCTACTTCTCCAGCACTAATCTGTCTGCCTAATATATTTTCTGGAACTGTAACTTTGTTTTTCACCCAGAAGTAATATTTTGTTTCAGTTACTAATCCTGTGTTTACATTTAAAAATTCTTTTACACTATAAACAGTATCGTCAGCATATAAAGGCTGTCCTGATACACCTAACTGTAATCCTTCATTTGTATCTGCAAGTACAGACCATTCAGATGGTAAAAGTTTAGATTCAACCCATTCGTAAACATCAATACTAGATCCTTGTACCTGCGCTCCCCAATTTGCAGATCTATATGCAATATCTGCTTGCTCGTAATCTAACCATTTTGCAGTGCTAACATTCCACCATAGTTTTCCAACATTTTTACCAAACCATGCAATTGTATCGTCTACAACAACATCTTCGGTTCCTATATTGTATGTTGCTGGATCATACAATGTTTTATATGTAAGTTCTTTTTCTGCTGCTGCAAGAACTTTTAATTTAGCAGGATCTACTACTTCTAGATCTTGTATTTTTGTGTCGCCATTATCTTTGTAAAGACTAATTCTTTTAATTCTTGATAAATCAATTTTATCTGGTTCTGATCCTATAATTTCAAGACTGTTAACATTAGGGTCTTTTCTAAATAATCTAACCATACCGGCTTCTGGGCCTGTAAAATCTAACGTTGGTCCATGTACTACCGGAGCAATATATTTTGGTGAACCTACAGCAATAATATTATTAGAACAAGATACACTATAACCAAATGACTCGTTAGTGCTTAAATCATCTTCTAATTTTTCTGTTAGTAAATATCTTGTACCTTTTAATTTAAACACATAAACAGCACCACTGTATCCACCGTATGTTGTAAATGATGTGTTTAATTCATCAAATGTTGTTGAACTTGTATCAAATCTTATAGGCAAATTGTAACCGGTATTATTTGCGCCAATTACTACTTGAGCAGCATTAGACGTCATACAAACTGATTGCCCAAAATATTCGTTTGGATATATTCCGTAACTTTCTATTTTTTGTTTTAATCTATAACGTGATGCTGAAGAATCTGATTCGTATTTAAAGATATATGCACTTCCTTGATTTTGAAAGTTTTTATCTGCTTTAGGACTTGTAATAACAAGTGTTGTACCTGACATATCCATGTCAACAGCGTAACCAAACATATCACCTGTGCTAATAATTTCTTCTGCAGGTAAATCACTTATTTCTGCAAGACTTTCAGCAGTTATAGTTTGTTGTAAACTATAAAAGCCTACACTATTTTTAGTATAAACAAAAACTTTACCTACTGATTCAGTAGAACTATCTCCAACGTTCACCCACGGATAACCATCATCAGGTGCCTGATTGTAACTTCTAATAGTGCTGTCTGGACCCACTGCTGTGGCGCCAAGGTTTTCTAATTTGTGATAACCGCCTTGATATTTTACAACATCATTTTCCATGTATTCATAATTAGGTTGCCAGTTACCTTTATAGTTTTGAAAGTATTGTCCGTCTGCTTCTACTGCACCTATTATTAAAGTCGTACCGTCATTATTAAATGCAAGGGAACTACCAAACTTATCACCTTCCTTAATCAACTCTGCAAGTTGATCCGCAGATAATATTCCTGATGCTAGTGTGGACCCGTCATCTTCTATACTAACGCTACTTGGAAGAGATACATTTGTGTTTACTGAATCTAGTTTGATCCAATCATTGCTTTCAATAGATATAGTGCTACCATCGCCTTGATTATCTTCAAGTGCTTTCCATAAGTTACCATTGTAGAATACAATCGATCCTTTAGGATAGTAACTTTCTACAGAAACAGTTCCTGTGCCATCACCTCTACCTGTTGATACAAACTCTAATCCTGGAGTATTAGTTAATGCTCCTAGTGACTGGAAGTCTGTAGTTCCTAATGTTTCAATTGTGTATGTACGGCCTGCAAGTATTTCTGTTGCTGTAAGTGTTCCACCTGGCTGATATATGCCTCTGTAATCTTTGTTCTGAATTAGTTCCCAACCGCCTGCTGTTGTATAATTGTAAAGATAAACTCTACCCTTTGTATCATTCAATCCAGGAGCACTTACCGCCATTGTATACCCTGTGGCTGTTTGTGCTACAGTAATTTTACTACCAAAAAATTTGTCACCGTCTGCTCTTGGGCTTACAAAACTTTCTACATAATTCCATTGTTGAGCACTATAACTATACAGCGAAATCATACCTTGGTTGCCATAACCTTCATTAGATCCGCTTTCTAAAGCATTGATGTTGAATGTTTGTTCCCAGTCTTCTGTATAAACATTAATACTGCTGCCATCGCCTATAATAGTATTTTTTGCTTTCCACAATTGTCCTTCATACAATACAATATCATTAGCAGAATAATTTTTATATGTGCTAAACATACCTTGATAATTTGATGGTACTCCTGATGCATTAGGTGAACCAACAATTAACCATTTGTTGTCTGGTGTCGTTGCAAGTTCTTCTCCATATGTATTTGTGACTGCTGTAGTAAATCCTGTTGATAGTTGCAATAATTGTTTAACTGCTAACCCATCTGAAGTTTCAACATAAACAACAGTAATACCTGAGCCTGGCATTGATGCTATAGTTTGATTCAATGATTCTAAGTATAATACTTTCTTACCAGTATGCTTAGGATCTGTACTTCCATATGCAGTAATCTTTTTAGAACTAAATTGTTTTCTCTTTTCAACAACTTCCCACTTATTGCTTCCGTTATTGTCTATATACAATTTAGATGTTCTATCTAATAATGCTGTTTGTTCTAAATCTAAAGTATCATAACTTGCAAATCTAGCATTTGTTAACAATATAGGATATGTTAATGTGCTAGGTTCAAAGTCTATATCTGCTGGTGGTGTTGTAGTTTCAAAACTTATAGTAAAATTAGTTACTTCAGTAATTTTGTGAAAGCCGTCAATATCGCCAAACGTTTTAAATCCAATAAAGTCATCTGCATTCAAATTATGTCTTTTTGTAAAAGTGACAGTTACTTTATTTTTATCTGTAGTGATGTTTGAGATAGGCAATTCATTTGCAAAGTTAACACGCAATACCGTCCAATCATGATCATCAAAAGTTACCCATATATGATCGTTGTTAAGTACGCCTGACATATCTATGTTTACTATATCATCTCTGGTCTGTACAACATATTTTGTTTGATCAACCTTAACATACCCTGCCGTTCTAAGATATTGTTTTTCAACAGTAGTAGGATTAATTTTAGTTGCAAAAGGTATTGGTGCAAAATAAAAATCGCTTTGATTAATTCTATAATATCTATCAAGTTCAGCAACATTTTTAGTATCAGTAACTAATAGTGGCTGCGGATTAAGAACAAAATTATCTGTGTCTAATTTTATTTCTACTACTTTAGTTTGATCAGTGCCGCCGAGCTGTCCAACTTTGAATGCCCATTCTTCTTTTAAATTTACGCCTTCGCTATCAGTTCTACCAAGTTTATTAAATATTTTAGTGAAAGCGTTGTTAGTTCCTTTTTCTCTAATAAAGCCTTGATATAATCTAAACTGTGTTACACTATCTTCAGATAGGTTTTGTAAATAATCTCTTGTTTGATAGCCAATTGTATGTCTTGCTAACTCTCTTTGGCTTTCTGACAATCCTTCAGTATCAACATCAAAATAATCTTCCATTTGATTTATTTTGAAATCAAAGTTAGGAACTAATTTTTTCTCAGGTGTTGAGTCAAGTACTGTCCAATTAATAGCATTAAATTCTTCATCGCTTGTATGGTTACGTTTACTAGTGTAATTAACACCTTGGTAATTTATAATGTCGCCAAGTTTATAATCAGTAAATGGCTGCCAAGATGCAATGTTTACATTGTCAAACAAAAACCCTGGAGAAGTATAATCACCGTCCCAGTCTACAGTTCTAAACCCTTGTACTTTAATTCTTTCTTGTCTGTATCCAGTTGGCTTATCAAAAATTACATCATTGAAAACTGTTCTATCATTAAAAATAGCAACATGTTCTTTAAGGACATAGTTTAATTTTAGATAAAAAAGTCCTCTAGTAGTTTCATTTATTGTAAATGTGAATGTTTGGAATTCTCTGTTGACATCAAAGTTTTGAATTTCCATTGGTTCGCCATTATCAGTCAATACATTATAGTCATAAAAACTATCAAGTATATTATCAACTACCCCAATTGGTACAGTAACTTTAAGTCTTTCTGCGCCCGGACTTACTGTAAGTAACGATCCAACTGCCCATTCATTACGTGTCCAGAACATAAATTCTTTAGCAGCAGTTGTAAAGTCTTGCATTGCTTGATTATCTGTGCTATAGTTTTCAAAAACAAAACCTTGTGATTTTAGATAATGCTCGTATCCTAGTAGGAAATCTACAACCTGTTGGACTGTGTTAAATGTAGTTCCATAACTTATATCTTCAGTAGCAAATTGATTAAAGTTTCTTCTGCGCTGTGCAGTTGCAGCACCTATTATTGGTAACTCTGGTAACTTGGTCCAATTATCTGTTTCAAATTTATCAGTGCTTGTATGAGTTAACTTTGCTCTATAAAACATACTTCTGTACTGAGCTATTGCTCCGTTGTTGTAAAGTTGGTCTTCGGTCCAATTTACAAACGTTGCACTAACTCCGCCTACAGATAATGTTGGATCTGCTTGATTTGGAATTGATTTATAAATCCTAAAGTAAGGATGTACATCATCGTAACCGTTTACTATCCAGCCGCCTTCTGTTTTTTCAAATATAATTCCGCTGTAACTAACAGTTTGTATTGGAGAAGAAACATTAAAGAATATGTTATAATTTTCTTCTGGTATGAATATGCTTGAACTTGCAGCAGCAGGACTTTTAGAATCTAGCAAATATTTTTGTTGAGTCTTATCAACAAAACCATTTAACCTACTAGTCAATCTTACATTAATATCTGATAATAAACTTTGGGCAGTTGCAATAGGCTTACCTGATGAAAGCAAATAACTACCTATATAGAATGCTAAACCACTTGTAATATCATTACTGCCTGTAACAGGTAATATTATTTCATTAGGTTTAATAAAAATTCCTGTACTCTTACTAATAATTTGATCTGCAATATTACGTTTAGTTTTACTTCTGTCAAAGTTTGCAACAATATATTCAAACGGACGAAGTAGGCACAATGCCATCGTTACAACAAATGGAAATTCTGAACTGCTTCTGTAAGCATATTCAGTAGGCGAAACATCACCTAGTGTAAAACTTCCTTTATTATTTGTTAAAGTATAGTTTGTTGCTAATCCACTATCAAGAGGACTTAATAATTCACCGTATTCATTTACAGGTATATGTCTTAAAATACTTGTTCTAGCATATCTTTTATATGTACCTGCTCTTTCGCCTTTTCTAATAATACCGTCTCTAATATCTTCCCAAAGAATTAGGTTTCCACTTGTATATGGTGCTTCACCGTATTGTGTATCCCACCAACTTGGCTTTTCACTAAACCCAAGCATTTCCCAAGGACAACGATGCGGTCTATCTGTATCATAGAAATAGTTATAAACACCTCTCCACCATCCTGGTAAATTTTCATCACCATCTGGTGTTGTCATATTAGAATAGGTATATGTAAATGGTTCTGTATCTTTTAGGTATGTGTTAGCAGTATAACCAAGATTAGTATTTGCTACCCATTTTAAAAATTCTTGACTTGCTATTGCATCAAATTCTGCTTTTGTAAATACTGAATTTTTATAATAACCTCCAAGATTAGCATCTATATCAAATACACTAGGTTCATAAGATTGTTTAATATTATTATAAATTCTATACTCTAATTCCAATAAAACATCATCACGGAAATCGCCATACGCAACAGTAATACTACCATCGTGACCTTGTATAACTTCTGTAGGTACTCTATATGTGTCATCAATAAACTTCATTGGGGTATACTTTTTGTATAATCCAATTGACGTAGGAGTCGGTGGCACATGGCAAGACGCTGTTGATACGTACTCGCGTATTTCTATATGGTCACCTTGTATTAAATTGCCTAGTATAGTTAAAAATGCAAACTCTGAACTAAACGTGTAGTCTTTACCATGCAATAACTGTGTATTATTTTTATACACATATACTGCACGTCTACTTAATGTATCTAAATCAAAAGTATCATTTAGTGTAAATGTCTTTAATCCAGGGTCATCAACTGTGTATGTTAATTTTGTAAATGCTCCTGTACCTAATGTGTCGCTATCTGCGAAAGGACTTGATGAACTTTTTGTTTTTGTTAATTGTTCAAAAATAGAATCTACTAAATCTGGTATGATTGATGTGTCATCAACTTCAAAAGATTTTTTTATAAAATTTTCTTTGAATAACGAATACTGTTTTTTAGCATATTGCAATGATTTAACAATATTAATTTCTTTGTCTGCAAGCATCAATAATGCTGACGCTGCAACACCTGAATGTTTTAGAAATCTTTTTGCGTTTACAGTAAAGTCTGAAATATCTCTTAAATTAGATACTCCTGGAAGTACACCAGTAAATCTTGTGTCAAATTCTAATGCTGTTTTAACATGATCAGCCGCTTGCCCAAGAGTAAAAGTTTTTAGTGTTTCATTTAACGGATTTTTTTCTAATCCTACAGGAATTTCATAGTAACCATTGTTAGGAATTATTTCGCCAACTACTTTAATTGTAATAATATCGTTAGGTTGAAACACAGTAGTAAAAGTAAACTGGTTTCTATTGCGTGTATAAGATTCTTTTAATTCATCACCATTTCTAAAAAATATAATTTCAACAGTATCATCTATATTATCAAAATCAACAATATCAGTTTGTACAATGTTTGTAGCATCTATAATTGTAACACTATCAACAATAGGCTGTAAGTATTTAGATTGTGTTCTAACCCAACCATTTTCATATTTGCCGTTTACCTGATAATAATGTTTATTGATGTTATCAATAATTGCCTGTTGGTTAATTGTGTATCTAAATTGTTCAGTCTCCCAACTCCAATCAAATTCTATATCACCTACATTATCAATATTTTGATATGAAATACTCATACCCAATTCGTTGTCAACTGGTCCGTTACCTTGTTTATAACTAAAAATTTTGCTTCCTGCAAAACTACTTACTGGATACGTATTTAAATTATCAAGTGCAACACCTGTTTCATTAAAACTGTCAAATAAAGGTGCTTGGTTTACAGTTGTTTTCTCTTGACTCTTTTTCCAAGATGTGCCGTCAAAGTAAAACTGCTTGCCTGAATTAGAAGTACCTCTACTAGCAAGAACACATTCATTAATTGTTGGTTTGGAATCTGTAGTTTCTTGTAAAGTAATCTGTCTTGTTCCGTTGTGGACAATAAACTTAACTTCGTATATTTTGTTGTTTGCAAGATTATCATCATCTGCTGTAACAAGTACTCTTGCGCCTTCAAAAAGAAACTCACCGTCTACACTATATCCTGTACTACCTTCAATAGTTGAAAATACATCTTTTGTATAATCATCAATATAATCAACTGAGGCTTTTGCAATTGTTCCTTGCTGGTAAAGTTTTATACCAGGATGAAATTCAATAATTGGTCTCTTTGCTCTTGCTGTTTCAAGACCATCAAAATCACTATCTCTATAGTTAAATGCATACTCAAGGACACTACGATGGAACCATCTATTATATCTGCTCCAAGGATTTGAATCATTACTGCTTCTGTTAATTGTTATATAATCTTTATTTGCAGGATACAAAGTTGCATCGTCAAAAGGTTGTGAATCAAACCCTTCATTATCAAATAATATTTCAGGAGTGTTTGCACTAATGTTAGGTGGAATTAGATCAGCAAATCTTATTAGCGTTATTTCTTTTCCTATTCCTTCAACTAGCCATGTGTCTGTAGCATACTTTTCACTTTCAACTTGTCCACGGAATTCAACTACCATTCCGTTTGATAGTTCTACTCCATTAGCACTTTTATAATAAGTTTTTCCTAAAATTTCTTTTTCAACATTGATTGCTGTATTACTTTCAATATCAGCAATAATAAATCTGCCTAGTCTATTAGGATCTGTTTCACTTTGATAAAAAAGTACATCTGGAGAATTTAAAGGAACTGTAAATGTAAGTGTGCCTACTTCAATACTATTATTTGTAACTCCGCTATTATAAATTAAACTGTTAAACGAAGCGTTGCTATCAACTAGTTCCCAGTCTTGACTATCTAAGTCTATCGAACTTCCGTCTGCAGGACTAACTTCTTCTTTTGCTCTCCAAAGTTTTCCATCAAATGCTGCTAAGTCACCTGGAAAATAAGTTATTAATGGGTCAAAATTTAAACTACCAGTATCGTAATTTGTTCTTAGTACAAAAGGCTCGCCTGGTGAGTTGATAGTAAACTTATATGTTTGACCTCTGTATAAAGTAAGTGTTGGATTGTTTGTAAGTCCATCTGGAGTAAACACCCAAGAAGAACCAATCCCTTGATTAACTTTATATGTAGATTGAATATCCTGTGTTTGACCAACGATAGCCACCGTAGGTGGACCTGCAGGCACCCAATAATATTCTCTATAATTTATAAACTTGTCCCAGTCTATAGGTGGATTCCAACTGTAATGCTCTTGGAACGTAGTTTTGTCATCTCTCTCGTTTGAATTACCAAAGAAAGTTTCAATGTTTTTAAAATCTAGATAATCATAAAACTTAGTTACAACTTGATTATTTTCAACTGTAACACCTGGCTCTAACTGATACCTACTTCTTAAAGTATTGTCAGTATCTAAATATACACTATTACCGTTATATGTTTTGCCAAATCTTCTGCCAACATATCCTGACAGTTTGTCCAATGCACCTGGTTGTATAAGAGGGTCAACTACTCCTGATAGAAACTTGTCATTAGCATCTGTTCTAAAAGTTTCTGGAAGAAGCTCTGAACTTTTTCTAATAGGTAACTGACTGTTAGGGTAAACCTTATCTGCCATTAGTAACTAGAACCTCCGCTGCTAGAACCTGTAGTACCTGTACTCGTAGTAGTTGTACTTGTGCTAGAACCTGTACTTGTGCTTGAACTTGTTGTGTTTGATTGTGAATCACTTTCTATTGTTCCTGTGCTTGATCTAATTTCAGCGGCGGTAATGCTAGTAACAATTTTGATATCGTCTACTGTTGCACCACTTACAAAAATTTCATCTGGGTTACTTTGTATTTCAAAAAGACTGCCAAACGATTGTGCTGATGATCTAGGTAAAATTACAAAGTTAGTAACATCAGGAGACACTGTGTTAATAACATAAGTTGTTAATTCACTTAGATAAAATCTATCACCAAAATCCCAGTTTCGAATTTCAAAGAACGTGTTAATTGCTGTTACAATTCTTACTTTCAAATTGTTATCATTAATTGCTTTATCTGAATTTTTAACTACTTTGAATTCAGCCTGTAATTTAGTTGCTGCTTGAGAACCAAATAATACTTTATATTTTACAGGGTGATAAATTACTTCATCACTAATTGTTTTAATTTCATTTAGATTAGCACCAAATTCTATTCTTAAACTGTCTGTTGTTGGAGCAGCAGGTTCTGTTGTTGCGCCTGCAAGATAATTTCTATATGCAGTATCATAATTTTTAGTTAATAGATATAAATCAACAATGTTGGTTACACTAGGATCAATTCTTCTATTTTCACTAGCAGAATGTGTGTATTGGAATTTTAAATTTCTTCTACCCATATATGCAACATAGTTACTGTTTAATTGAAATGTATTAGTTGTTCTATTAACTGTCTTAACTACATCTTCAGCAACGTCACTAAAATAAATTAATTGACCATTAGTATAATCATTTACGTTAACATCTGCTTCTTTATCTTTTATAATAATTGTATTTGTACTATTATCAAAAAGATTTAATATGTCTGTACCGTATGCATCTGTTTCTCTTTGAAAGAACAAATAGTTTAACTCTGAATCAGCACCTGCAACTTGTATAAATGAATCAGGATCGTCAATAACACCATCGCTATCGCTATCACTAAAACTTAATTTTATTTCTTTGTTGCTTTCATACCCGTCATCAAACGATATAGTATCTGTGATTTCAAATTTATAATCTCTGCCTAATGCTGATGCAGTAGTTGTCTGACTATTAATACCTAAAATATTAACAATATCTTTTGCAATTTTTCCTGTCAAATTATTGTAAGCAATTTCGTTTTTATCAAAATAAAACCTGTTTTGCTCAACACTTCCAAATACATAATTTAATGTTCTAATTCTAATTACATACTGATCGTTTTCTTTTACAAATGCAAACAACCAAGAACCATCAAGATTCTCATTTGTTATATCGCCTGCCTTACCTAAATTAAAGTTATTGACTAAATCTAAGTTTTGATTTTGTATAATTTTCCATGAAGTGTCAGCAGTATCATATCTTAAACCAAAGTTTAAACTTGCAAACATAAGGTTAGTAATTTCTGTTTCAAGTGCTACACTCAAATCGTTAACAAACTTTGGAACAATGCTATTTGCTATTGCGCCTTCTGGAATATTTTCATTAAAAGTAATTGGTCCTAATCCGTTTGCAAGAGCACCTCTATTAGCATTTGTACCATCGCCTATAATTGATTGTACTTTAGCCCAAATATAAGTTGAACTTCCTGTATGATCTGCGGTACCGGCCATCAATTTATTATTTTGATTTGTCATAAAGTGAAAACCATCAGGGGCAGTAAATTTAATTGTTGCCCCAACAGTAAGGAATTTTAAACTACTGGTTGAGTATGTGCCAACTTTAAGTAGACTGTTATCAATAGTGTTTGTAAAATACCCAGTTCCGCTATTTAAATCGTTAGTAATACTTTTCCATACTGTAGTTGTTTCACTAAATGTTACTCTTTCGTATTTGGTAATATAGAAATTATATAAGTCTTTATCAGTAAATGCACCTTCAATGTTTTGTCTTAAGAAATTGATAATTTCAGTTTTACTTGTAAACTTTAAAAATAAACTTCTTTCTGCTTCTTGTCTATAAATGTATCCATCATCAGCAAAAACATTTACTGCACTGTATTTTCCACTTGCATCTACAATATCATAATTTCTACTAATACCACTTGAAGTTCTGTTTACTGCTTTTATTTTTAAAATGTTTTGAGAACTTGCTAACGGAGCAAGATTATAATCTTCTCCAGTAACCATTCTGTTTTGTGTATAATAAAGTGCAGGAGCATTTTGCCTAATTGTATCAATACTTTCTGTTGCTGCTGCATTATTAACAGAATATTGCAAACCTAAGTTTACAGTAAGTGTATGTGCAATACCTGATTTATTTAAATAATTGATATCGATTGAGATACCTTTCATGTCATTAGGAGCAATGGCATATTCAAGTCCATTACTTACTCTGTAATAAGTTCTGAAAGATCCTTGCGGTAAATTTCCGTATGTGCCATCAGCAAATACAAGATTGACTTTATCGTTAGGTTGTGTAGAAACTGAATAGATGTTTCTAACATTTCCTACTATACTATTGTATGCAATATTGTTTCCTGTTAAGTTACTTACTTTGCTCCATTCACTCACTTGGCCGCCTCGGCTGTTCAAACCAAACAACCAAAGATCATCATTATTAATGTTGTTTGTCTCTACGGAAATTGTTTCATTTGTTGTTGGAGTACTAATATCAAAGTCTGCAAACTCTAAACTTCCTTGTTTAAATTTTAAAAAGAAACCTGTGTTTGCACTTGCAGAACCTTTTCCATCTTGTCTATATACAAACCCTAACTGGTTACCTGGAGTTGGTGCTTCTTCATATACAAATTCTTGTCCCTTAAACGCTGTGCTTACTATTTCAAATGCCATGCTTCTACCAGCAACGCTTTTAGTAAAATTGAATAATGGAACATCATTTGTAGTAGTTCTAAATCTATATTGCTCTGTAGGTATGCCCTGTATTGTAGCAGCGCCTTCACTTCTACCAAACTCTGTGTTGTCAGACATAGAAGAATTAAGAATTAACACAAACTGTTCTGCCCAGTTACTGTTTGTAGGATCATTCCATTTTACAGTTTGTTGTGCTAAGTTTCTACCATTACTATCAATAATATTTTCTGTAGTTGATATTGTATTAAATTTTAATAGGCCACTAGATCCTATATTTCTTTTTGCGTTGTAGGACAACATTCTAGCAATTCTAAGAACACTTTCTTTACGCTCTGCTAATTCTAAAAAGTTTTCTCTACTTGCTAAATCTAGTCTGAAACTGATACTTTGGCCTAAAAATGCTACTGCATCAACTAGAGCCATATACTCAGAACTTTCAATATAGTCATTGAAATCTTCAGGATAGTTTTCTCTTAGATAAGAAATAATTACCCTGCGGATATTTTCAAAATCATAAGACTTAAAATCCGCATTTCTAAACGTTTGATAGATGCGAGTCCAGTCCTGATTTAGTATTAAATTGTTCTGTCTTGACGTTGTGCTCATTAACTATATTCCTATTGTAATATTTAGCCCTTGTGATTAAGTGCTTAGTTTATAACCGAGTTATTT
>Ga0257114_1000191_pt1 | contig 46968 bp, 35 predicted proteins | sample SI112_10mmetaG_FD_190149 | JGI IMG/M metagenome (GOLD analysis project Ga0257114, IMG submission 190149) | Marine microbial communities from Saanich Inlet, British Columbia, Canada - SI112_10m | ecosystem: Environmental > Aquatic > Marine > Inlet | place: Canada: British Columbia | collected...
CTCCTAGCTCCCAAGGAAGGCCTGCGTGCTTGATTGATGTTAACGGAGAAGCACCTGTTCCACCATCATGACCTGCAATAACGATATGGTCAGATTTGGCTTTAGTGACACCAGCTGCAACTGTTCCCACCCCAACCTCTGAAACCAATTTGACACTTATACGAGCATCTGGATTTGAGCGCTTAAGATCAAAGATAAGCTGTGAGAGGTCTTCAATAGAATATATATCATGGTGCGGTGGAGGGCTTATAAGGCCAACACCAGCAGTTGAGCATCGAATTTTTGCAATACCTTCATCAACCTTTCCACCAGGAAGCTCGCCACCTTCCCCTGGCTTTGCACCTTGAGATACTTTGATTTGAAGTTCATCCGCATTATTTAAATAATCGATAGTGACACCAAATCGACCCGAGGCAACCTGCTTGATAGCGCTGCGACGTGAATCACCATTCTTATCTGGAGTCCATCGCTTCGAGTCTTCACCACCCTCACCAGTATTGGACTTTCCACCAATACGATTCATGGCAATGGCGAGTGATTCATGAGATTCAGCTGATATTGAGCCAAAACTCATTGCACCTGTAACAAACCTCTTAACAATCTCTTTTGCGGGCTCGACTTGATTAATGTCAATGGAGTTGCCATTTTTGAAAGACATGAGGCCACGGAGTGTACAATTTCTTGTGCCTTCTTCATCTGATTTTTTTGAAAATTCCCAGTACGCATTTTGATCATTTCCTCGAGCAGCCTGCTGTAAACTCGTGATAGTTTGAGGTTCCCACATATGCTTTTCGCCACCACTTCTCCAGTGATAGTGCCCAAGATTATCCAGTGACTTTGTAACAAAGGCTTTTTTATGCTGCTCTTCAGATTCTGTTTGAACCACATCAAAACCTACGCCACTAATTCGACTCGCTGTCTCAAAAAAGCATTTATGCATGATTTCATTCGATAAGCCGACTGCCTCAAAAATTTGAGCTCCTTTATATGAAGCGAGCGTTGAAATACCCATTTTTGCCATCACTTTTAGCATGCCCTTGGCAATTGCTTTTCGATATGAGTTAACGACAGCATGATCATCTTCAAGATCAATTAGTTTGTCTCTTCTTGCCTGCCATAATGCCTCAAAAGCGAGATATGGGTTAACAGCATCAGCACCAAATCCAGTCAAAAGGCAAAAGTGATGAACTTCTCTAGCCTCACCTGTTTCAACTATGATACCAACCTGTGTGCGTTTGTGATTTGCAACCAGATGACGATGAACTGCAGATGATGCCAGAAGAGCGCTGACAGCATTTCGATTAGCATTTATTTTTCTATCTGACAAGATGACAAGGCTATGACCATCATCAATGGCTTGAGTGCTTTGATCACAAATTGAGTCAAGCATGTCACTCAAATTATGACCATTATTGATATCATAGGTAATATCTATCCTTTTACTGGTCCAGCCTCGATGGTCACAATGTTTCAGAGCCGACATTTCCTCATTGGTTAAGATGGGATGGTCAATCACGAGTCGATGAGCATTTTCCTCTCTATTACTAAGTAAATTACCCTCAGGCCCAATTGCGCAACTCAAAGACATAACTACTTCCTCTCTTATTGAGTCAATAGCAGGATTTGTAACCTGGGCAAAGAGTTGTTTAAAGTAGTCGTAAATGATTCGAGATTGATCGGATAGACAAGCCAGTGCAGAGTCATTTCCCATAGATCCTACAGGATCTCTAAGCTCACTGACTAGAGGTAATAACATGAACTGAAGTGTTTCAGTGCTATAACCAAAAGCCTTAAGTCGGTTAATGAGAGTCTCAGGATAAAAACCTTTTGAGTCACCATGAATTTTTAGATCTGATAAAACTATTTGTTGATTTTTGAGCCAGTCACTGTATGGATTTTTTGATGCAAAACTATTTTTTATTTGCTCATCGTCAACTAACTGTCCTTTTTCGAAGTCAACCAGAAACATTTTTCCAGGCCTAAGCCTGCCCTTAGTTTTTACGTTATTAGTCTCCACATCAACAACACCAACTTCTGATGCCATGATGACTCTATCATCATGAGTTAGGTAGTACCTTGATGGTCTAAGACCATTTCTATCAAGAACGGCTCCAATATAGCGCCCATCAGTAAAGGCTATCGATGCAGGGCCATCCCATGGCTCCATCACATTTGAAAAATACTCATAAAAGGCTTTTTTCTCTGCGCTCATTTCTTTATCATTTTGCCAAGCTTCAGGGACCATCATCAATATGGCTTCTTGAAGGGAGCGTCCATTCATCAATAAAAATTCTAGAACGTTGTCAAAGCTTCCTGAGTCAGAAACTTCAGTTTCAATAACAGGCAAGGTTTTAGATAAATTGTCACCAAAAATATCACTTTTGAGATCACCTTCTCGAGCTCTCATCCAGTTATAGTTCCCTTGACGAGTATTAATTTCACCATTATGTGCCATGAATCTGCATGGCTGCGCTCTATCCCAAGAAGGAAAGGTATTAGTTGAAAAACGAGAATGCACCATAGCTAAGTAGGTGCTAAATTTCTTATTACTGAGATCAGAATAGAATTCTAGTAACTGAGACCCCATTAACATACCCTTGTATATGATTACTCTGGTCGATAGACTGCAAATATAGAAAAGTAATGCCTGTGAGATAGACTCATCAGTTCTAATAACCTGAGAAATATTTTTTCGGATAACATAAAGAACTCCCTCAAAACTCTCTTGATTTAAGTTACCAGTGTTTTGAATGATTAACTGCTTGATATTTGGTTGAGAGTCACGAGCTGTATCACCAACATTTGCTTTTTTTGAGTCAACAGGAACATCTCTCCATCCAACCAAGGTTTGCCCCTCATCTTTGACCGTTTTTTCAACCATAGACATGCAGAGATCTCTTTCTTTTTCATCTTGAGGTAGAAATATATTGCCTACACCATAATTACCCGCAGTCACATCTAGCCCAAAAAGGGTTTTTATCTCCTCAATAAAAAAGTCATGCGGAATGTTTGTCAGTATTCCAGCGCCATCACCGGTATTTGCCTCGCATCCACAGGCACCTCGATGATCCATACGAGTTAACATTTCCAAAGCATCTTTAGTAATTTTATGAGACGAATCACTTTTTAGATTGGCAATAAAACCAACACCACAATTCTCTTTCTCGTTGGCTGGGTGATAAAGCCCACGCGCTTTTGGCAAATGTAATTGCTTATTTTTCATAAAATTGAGATTAAAACGAATACAATCAAACCACACATCATACCTTATTTTTTATTACTTTTAAAGGCCAAATTTGCCTACTTATGTTGTTATAACAACGATTTTAAGGTAGAATCTTTTTCATTTTTGTACCGCATATGTTGGCAATTATTTCTCCATCAAAAACTCAAGATTTTTCTGAATGTAATATCGAAAAGTTTTCTCAAACAAGACAGCAAGAAAGTTCCAATGAATTAGTTAGCATTCTGAAGAATCAAAGCCAGTCTCAAATTTCAAAACTAATGTCAATCAGTGAAAAATTGTCGGCACTAAATTTTGAGCGTTTTCAAAAATTTAAAATACCTTTTACTCTTGAGAATGCAAAACAGGCCATTCTTGCTTTTAAGGGAGATGTTTATAATGGTATTGATGCTCCGTCACTATCAACAGAGGATTTGAATTTTGCTCAAGATAAGGTTCGAATGCTCTCAGGATTATATGGCGTCATTAGACCGCTTGATTTGATTCAACCTTATCGACTAGAGATGGGCACAAAGCTGAGTAATGCTAAAGGTAAGGATCTATATGATTACTGGGGGTCTGATATAAGTCATATTTTGAATGATGATGAGAATGAATTAATTGTCAATCTTGCATCCAATGAGTACTTTAAGGCAATAGATAAAAAATCACTTAACGCCAAAATATTGGATATTGTATTTAAAGAAAAAAAAGGTGATTCATACAAGGTGATTGGAATATACGCAAAAAGAGCCAGAGGATTAATGGTTAACTTTATTATCCGCAATAGGTTAAACAACCCAGAAGCACTTCAAGATTTTTCAGATGAGGGATATCGGTTTGATAAAGATCTATCGAGCGATTCAACTTGGGTTTATTTGAGAGGATAAAGCCACAATATTTATGTTGTGATGCTTGGCCTCTTTAGCCTTCACACTGGTATCATTTGCGCTCTTAATAACTGTATTGATCTTTTTTATTTTATGATTAAAGTTTATACATCACACTCTTGCTTCTACTGCACAAGAGCCAAAAACTATCTTGACAACCTAGATATAGAATACGAGACACTCAACATTCAAGAGGATAGTGATGCACGTAACTTCTTTATGAAGTCAGGTTTTAGGACAGTCCCACAAATATTTGTCAATGACACGCTTTTGGTTAAGGGTGGTTCTGATGGGTTGGTGCAAATGAGCAAAGAGGATATCCAAAATAAAGTTCTTGAGATTACAGGTTCCGAGCTCTAGAGTCCTCTAATACCAGCAATTCCCTGAGCACCAATACTTAATGCTCTATCCATCAATTTTTTATTCATTCCTCCTAAAAGAAATATAGGCGTCTTGCATTGATTAATAATGTCAGAGGCATTTTCCCAGCCTAAAACTCCAGTATTTGGATGAGAAAGTGTTTCATTAATCGGTGAGAGGCTGATGTAATCTGCAGATATATCCTCAGCATGTTTTGCTTCATTTAAATTGTGTACTGAAGCGCCAAATAATTTTTTTTCATCAAATGGCCTCTCTTTTATTTCCATCAGTTCATTGGAAGTGAGATGCCAACCATCACATGCTTCCTTAAAGCTTTTATTAGGCGTATTGAGTATAAGTTTTGCTTGATTCAGTTGACATAATGTAAAAATTTTCTCAATATAAGTATTGTTGAGAGTAGATTTGCTTCTTAGCTGAATTATTTTGATTCCATCTCTAAGGCGCTGTTTACACTGATTAATGACTAAGTCAGATTCGTGTTCATCTGGCGTAATCCAATAGCTTTTTGGAAGACAAATTCGATGGATAATTTTCCACATTGTGGGTAATAATTTATAGTCCTTTAATTTATCAATGCCACACCAGCAGAATTCTTGTCCTTCATTTCCCAGGGGGGCTCCGTCATATTTTTCAATAGAAAATACTGAAAGGTTAATTGTCTTTTGAGGATATTGATGCTCAATTGTTTGAATTAGATGGTGATTCTTTACAGTAACTCCTGTTTCCTCATAGAGCTCTCTCATAATGGCAATAGAATGACTCTCCTTATTCTCAACTTTACCCCCAGGAAGTTCCCAATACCCAGACATAAATTGATCAATTTGACGCCTTGTAATAAATATTTCATTGTTGTCGTTGCGCATCACACCAACAACAACTTCAATGCTCTTATTTTTATGACTCATCACTATTAGATATATTCATTTTGTAGTTATTTTCTATTATCACCGCTATCATGAGACCGAGGTAAAATAACTATTTTAATATTTGAGATAAAAAAGTGAGTCTTCAAGATAAAATTAATTCAATCCATTCTTTTAAAGACAGTCTTAATGGAAATCTTATAGGGATTGAGAAAGAAGGGCTGCGAGTTGCTGAAGATGGAACTATTGCGCAAACCCCTCATCCAGAGAGCTTTGGCTCTGCATTGACTCATCCAGAAATTACGACTGATTTTAGTGAGGCACTAGTTGAAATAGTTACAAAGCCAATCCAGGGCTCTCATAATGTCATTAATGAATTATCCAAAATACATCACTATGTTCAACATCACTTGCCTGAAAGTGAGCGTTTCTGGCCTGCAAGTATGCCCTGTATTTTGAGAGGGAAGACGAATATTCCTATTGCATATTATGGTGAGTCTAATATTGGAAAAATGAAAACGGTCTATCGCCGTGGGCTATCCAATCGTTACGGAAGTGTTATGCAGGCAATAGCTGGTATCCACTTCAATTATTCATTTTCAATGGATTTTTGGAATTCCTACCGTGAACTTATCGCACCCTCAAGCAAGGTTGATTCTCAAAAGTTTATGAGTCACCATTATATGTGCCTGACTAGAAATGTATTAAGGTATGGCTGGTTGGTCACCTACCTATTCGGAGCTTCTGCAACTGTTTGTAAATCATTTATGCAAGATTATCATGAGCATAATTTAGAGGAGTTTGACGACAATACATTATATCTTCCATACGCAACATCATTAAGAATGGGTGATATTGGCTATCAAAATTCTCAAGAGGATAAGAAAGGAGTTAAGGCTAACTACAATAGTTTGCGGCATTATGTTTATAGTCTGAGGGCTGCAATGCAAACAAGCTGCGATGATTGTGAAAACATTGGTGTAAAAAAACATGGTGAGTATCAACAATTGAATACCAATATTCTTCAGATTGCTAATGAGTATTATTCCTCTGTTAGGCCGAAGCCATCTACCCATGGGAGTGATAGGCCATTGGGAGCTCTTTTAAATGAAGGAGTGGGCTACATAGAATTAAGGTCGCTTGATGTAAACCCAATGATGAAAGAAGGAATTGATGAGGAGCAAGTTCAATTTCTTGAGGCCTTTATGTTGTTTTGCCTTTTAGAAGATTCTCCCGCCGTTTCTTCTGCAGAGTTGACTGAAATTGATGTTAACGCAAATTTGGTTGCTCACAGAGGGAGAGAGCCAGGATTATCTCTATGTCATAATGGAGAAGATGTAACTTTATTAAATTGGGGTCAGTCTATTTTGGCTAGGATTAATGACTGTTCAGTGCTTTTGAGTGAGGCTCATCAAAAATCTGTTAGGAATATTTCAAAAAGAATCATTGAGCCTGATTTGACTCCTTCAGCAGAAATGCTTAATCAGATGAAGGATGAAGAAAAAGGTTTTTTTGAATATACTAATCAATTCAGCCTAAAGAACAAAGAGCTATTTAATGAAATGCCTATAACTGAAGATTACTTTGTAGAGCTTGACAATCAAAAAATACTCTCAATTAATGAACAGCTTGAAATTGAGTCGAGTGATACATTGAGTTTCGATGATTTTTTAGCAGATTATTTCTCAAGTGATACATAAGTCAGATACCATATGTGCACTGGCAACTGCTTATGGCCAAAGTGGAATTGGAGTCATTAGGGTGACTGGACCCCTTTCAAAGTCTATTTCAAAAAAAATACTTCATCAAGATTTGCAGCCCAGGTATGCCTACTATGGCTCATTCTTTGATAACGACAATAACCTAATTGATAAAGGAGTAGCGATTGCCTTTCCTGGTCCCAATTCTTATACTGGAGAAGATGTGGTTGAGTTTCAGGGGCATGGAGGAGTCAGCGTTATTAGAAAGCTCTTAGAGACCATCATTTCACTGGATGTTAGGGTCGCTGAACCAGGTGAATTTACTAAGAGGGCGTTCTTAAATGGCAAAATGGATCTAGTGCAAGCTGAAGCAGTTCAAGATTTGATTCAATCCAGCTCTGAAGAATCTGCATTAAGTGCAGTGAGGTCATTAACTGGAGAGTTTTCAGAAAAAATCAATCAAATACTTTCAGAATTAATCGCTCTGAGAGTTTTTGTGGAGGCTACTATTGATTTTTCTGATGAAGAAATTGATTTTTTAGAGTCTCATGAAGTTTCAAGCAAGCTTTACTCTCTCAAATTAACGCTTTTAAATATTCTAGAAAGTGCAAATCAAGGCGCAATTTTAAGAGATGGAATTCATGTGGCAATTGCGGGTAAACCAAATGCGGGTAAATCGAGTTTACTGAATTCCCTCACAAAACAACCTAGTGCTATTGTTACTGATGTTGCTGGCACCACAAGAGATGTTCTAAAGGAAACAATCCAAATAGATGGAATGCCTATTCATATTATCGATACTGCTGGCCTGCACAATAGTGACAATATAATTGAGCAAGAGGGAATTAGGAGAGCACATACCGAAATTAATAATGCAGATGTTGTTTTACTTGTTTATGATGCAAGTGATAAGTCCGTTGATCTATCTATACTGCCAGAATCAGTTAAAGACAAACCAAAAATCGTAATCAAAAATAAGATTGATTTAACAGGCTCTAAAACTGGGATTCAAAATATTCAAAACAACCCAGAAATATCTATCTCAGCAAAAAATGGAGATGGAATTAATATAGTTAGAAAAGCCCTTGCAGATTTTGCCGGACTAAATTCAAATACTGAGGGCGTCTTTCTGGCTCGCAAAAGGCATATCATTGCCATTAATGAAACCCTCTCGTTTATTAATAGTGCGATCAGTCAACTGGATGGAGGAGCAAGCGAACTGGTTGCTGAAGATCTTCGTCAGGCAGGAATGCATCTTGGTCAAATAACTGGTGAGTTTTCATCAGACGATCTATTGGGTCAAATCTTCTCTTCATTCTGTATTGGCAAATAGAGTACAATTGAGGGTTTTCGAGAGAAAAAAATAGGAAATTCTTGATCTTAGTAATTCTCTCTATATTGTTGATTTAAAACACTATTTTATAGACTGCTACTTTATTAATTTTAGCGCTCAAAAGTTTATTTAATAAAAAAGAGCAATATAGCTTGACGCAACAATTTGAGCATGTATAATTTCCCGCTTTCACCGCACAAATAGATCTTTTTTTGAGTGGTAGTTCTTTAACAATTTATCAAGCAACTTGTGTGGGCACTCGTGCAAGAAATTGTGCAGTGCACATAAAAAACAAAAGCAGATAAGCTTTTAAAAAAATTGAACTATTGGTTATAAATGCCATGTGTTCTAAAAGTCAAAGATTAAACTGAAGAGTTTGATCCTGGCTCAGATTGAACGCTGGCGGTATGCTTAACACATGCAAGTCGAACGGAAACGATACTAGCTTGCTAGTAGGCGTCGAGTGGCGGACGGGTGAGTAACGCGTAGGAATCTGCCTGATAGTGGGGGATAGCCCGAAGAAATTCGGATTAATACCGCATAATCTATTCGTAGTAAAGTGGGGGACTTTCGAGCCTCACGCTATCAGATGAGCCTGCGTAAGATTAGCTTGTTGGTAGGGTAAAAGCCTACCAAGGCGACGATCTTTAGCTGGTCTGAGAGGATGATCAGCCACATCGGGACTGAGACACGGCCCGAACTCCTACGGGAGGCAGCAGTGGGGAATATTGGACAATGGGGGCAACCCTGATCCAGCAATACCGCGTGTGTGAAGAAGGCCTGAGGGTTGTAAAGCACTTTCAATTGTGAAGAAAAGTTAGCGGTTAATAACCGTTAGCCTTGACGTTAACTTTAGAAGAAGCACCGGCTAACTCCGTGCCAGCAGCCGCGGTAATACGGAGGGTGCAAGCGTTAATCGGAATTACTGGGCGTAAAGCGTGCGTAGGCGGTTTATTAAGTCAGATGTGAAAGCCCCGGGCTTAACCTGGGAACTGCATTTGAAACTGGTCAACTAGAGTATGGTAGAGGAAAGTGGAATTTCTGGTGTAGCGGTGAAATGCGTAGATATCAGAAGGAACATCAATGGCGAAGGCAGCTTTCTGGACCAATACTGACGCTGAGGTACGAAAGCGTGGGTAGCAAACAGGATTAGATACCCTGGTAGTCCACGCCGTAAACGATGATAACTAGCCGTTGGGGGGATTTACCCTTTAGTGGCGAAGCTAACGCGTTAAGTTATCCGCCTGGGGAGTACGGCCGCAAGGTTAAAACTCAAAGGAATTGACGGGGACCCGCACAAGCGGTGGAGCATGTGGTTTAATTCGATGCAACGCGAAGAACCTTACCTGGTCTTGACATCCTGCGAACTTTCTAGAAATAGATTGGTGCCTTCGGGAACGCAGTGACAGGTGCTGCATGGCTGTCGTCAGCTCGTGTCGTGAGATGTTGGGTTAAGTCCCGTAACGAGCGCAACCCCTATCCTTATTTGCCAGCACATCATGGTGGGAACTATAAGGAGACTGCCGGTGATAAACCGGAGGAAGGCGGGGACGACGTCAAGTCATCATGGCCCTTACGACCAGGGCTACACACGTGCTACAATGGGAAGGACAAAGAGCCGCGAAGCCGCGAGGTGTAGCTAATCTCATAAACCTTTTCGTAGTCCGGATTGGAGTCTGCAACTCGACTCCATGAAGTCGGAATCGCTAGTAATCGTAGATCAGAATGCTACGGTGAATACGTTCCCGGGTCTTGTACACACCGCCCGTCATACCATGGGAGTGGGTTGCACCAGAAGTGGCTAGTCTAACTTTATTGAGGACGGTCACCACGGTGTGATTCATGACTGGGGTAAAGTCGTAACAAGGTAGCCCTACCGGAAGGTGGGGCTGGATCACCTCCTTAAGAAAAGCATGAGTGTTCACACAAGTTGTTTGATAATATTAAAGTAAGAGAAAAAAGACCAATAACCCAAAGTCAATTTAATTGACATTAAGGGTCTGTAGCTCAGTTGGTTAGAGCGCACCCCTGATAAGGGTGAGGTCGGTGGTTCAAATCCACCCAGACCCACCATTTTCTGGGTTATTAGTTTTCTAATGGGGCTATAGCTCAGCTGGGAGAGCGCCTGGTTTGCATCCAGGAGGTCAGCAGTTCGATCCTGCTTAGCTCCACCATTTTTCTCTAATGAAAACTTAAGTAAGTTTTATTAATAATGCTTACTTAAGTTTTTATACCAAGCCTTGGTTTATTCCTTGGTTCGGAGCTCTTTAACAATTTGGATATGAAGTAAAGTTTGTTAAATACAATACAACGTAAAAAGGTGTATTGCATTGACACAACAATTTCAAAAAATATGGATTCTCATTGATAGATTTATCTATCATTGAAAAAATAGAATTCACCGATTGTATCGTGAGATACAGTTAGTGACTTCTCGGTGTAAAAAGAACCATTAACCCAGATACTTTGGGGTTATATGGTCAAGTGAATAAGTGCATACGACGGATGCCTTGGCAGTAGAAGGCGATGAAGGACGTGATAATCTGCGATAAGCTTCGGTTAGCTGATAATAAGCTCTAACCCGGAGATCTCCGAATGGGAAAACCCAGTGATCATAAGATCATTATCCTTAACTGAATACATAGGTTAAGGAGGCAAACCTAGGGAACTGAAACATCTAAGTACCTAGAGGAAAAGAAATCAACCGAGATTCCCTTAGTAGCGGCGAGCGAACGGGGACCAGCCCTTAAGCAATTTTTTGATTAGTAGAATGTTCTGGAAAGTTCAACGACACAGGGTGATAGTCCCGTATACGAAAATCTTTTAATTGTGAAATCGAGTAAGGCGGCGCACGTGAAACGCTGTTTGAATATGGGGGGACCACCCTCCAAGGCTAAATACTCTCTACTGACCGATAGTGAACAAGTACCGTGAGGGAAAGGCGAAAAGAACCCCGGGAGGGGAGTGAAATAGAACCTGAAATCGTATGCATACAAGCAGTGGGAGCAGACTTGTTCTGTGACTGCGTACCTTTTGTATAATGGGTCAGCGACTTACTTCTCAGTAGCAAGGTTAACCATTAGGGGAGCCGTAGGGAAACCGAGTCTTAAATGGGCGTTTAGTTGCTGGGAGTAGACCCGAAACCGGGTGATCTATCCATGGTCAGTGTGAAGGTTAGGTAAAACTAACTGGAGGCGCGAACCCACTTATGTTGAAAAATGAGGGGATGAACTGTGGATAGGGGTGAAAGGCCAAACAAACCCGGAGATAGCTGGTTCTCTCCGAAATCTATTTAGGTAGAGCGTCATGTATTACTTCTGGGGGTAGAGCACTGTTATGGCTAGCGGGTCGTCAAGACTTAGTAAACCATTGCAAACTCCGAATACCAGAAAGTATGAGCATGGCAGACACACTGCGGGTGCTAACGTCCGTAGTGGAAAGGGAAACAACCCAGACCGTCAGCTAAGGTCCCAAAATTATAGTTAAGTGGGAAACGATGTGAAAAGGCATAGACAGCCAGGAGGTTGGCTTAGAAGCAGCCATTCCTTTAAAGAGTGCGTAATAGCTCACTGGTCGAGTCGGTTTGCGCGGAAGATTTAACGGGGCTAAACTATATACCGAAGCTGCGGATCGCAATTTATTGCGATGGTAGGAGAGCGTTCTGTAAGCCGTTGAAGGTGAACTGTGAGGTTTGCTGGAGGTATCAGAAGTGCGAATGCTGACATGAGTAACGATAAAGGGGGTGAAAAACCCCCTCGCCAGAAGTCCAAGGTTTCCTACGCAACGTTAATCGGCGTAGGGTTAGTCGGCCCCTAAGGCGAGGCAGAAATGCGTAGTCGATGGGAAACGGGTTAATATTCCCGTACTTCATATAACTGCGATGGGAAGACGGAGAAGGTTAGCTCAGCAAGGCGATGGTTGTCCTTGTTCAAGCGTGTAGAAATGGTTCTTAGGAAAATCCGGGAACCTCTATTTCAAGGCGTGATAACGATCCCTCTTTTGGGAGAAGTGAGTGAGACCATGCTTCCAGGAAAATCCTCTAAGCTTCAGGTTATATGAAACCGTACCCCAAACCGACACAGGTGGACGAGATGAGAATTCTAAGGCGCTTGAGAGAACTCGGGTGAAGGAACTAGGCAAAATGACACCGTAACTTCGGGAGAAGGTGTACTCTTGTTATGTGATATCACTTGCTGATAAAGCAGAAAAGAGTTGAAAATACTAGGTGGCTGCGACTGTTTATTAAAAACACAGCACTCTGCAAACACGTAAGTGGACGTATAGGGTGTGACTCCTGCCCGGTGCTTGAAGGTTAATTGATGAGGTTAGCGCTTGCGCGAAGCTTTTGATCGAAGCCCAAGTAAACGGCGGCCGTAACTATAACGGTCCTAAGGTAGCGAAATTCCTTGTCGGGTAAGTTCCGACCTGCACGAATGGAGTAACGACGGCCACACTGTCTCCACCCGAGACTCAGTGAAATTGAAATTGCTGTTAAGATGCAGTATACCCGCGGCCAGACGGAAAGACCCCGTGCACCTTTACTACAGCTTTGCATTGAACTCTGATCCTACTTGTGTAGGATAGGTGGGAGGCTTTGAAGCTTTAACGCTAGTTAGAGTGGAGCCAACCTTGAAATACCACCCTGGTATGGTTGGGGTTCTAACCTAGGTCCGTAATCCGGATCGGGAACAATGCATGGTGGGTAGTTTGACTGGGGCGGTCTCCTCCTAAAGAGTAACGGAGGAGCGCAAAGGTATCCTCAGCACGGTCGGACATCGTGCAATGAGCGCAAAGGTAAAAGGATGCTTGACTGCGAGACTGACACGTCGAGCAGGTAGGAAACTAGGTCTTAGTGATCCGGTGGTTCTGAGTGGAAGGACCATCGCTCAACGGATAAAAGGTACGCCGGGGATAACAGGCTGATACCCCCCAAGAGTTCACATCGACGGGGGTGTTTGGCACCTCGATGTCGGCTCATCACATCCTGGGGCTGAAGCAGGTCCCAAGGGTATGGCTGTTCGCCATTTAAAGTGGTACGCGAGCTGGGTTTAGAACGTCGTGAGACAGTTCGGTCCCTATCTACCGTGGGCGTTGGAGACTTGAGGGAAGCTGTTCTTAGTACGAGAGGACCGGAATGGACACACCTCTGGTGTTTCGGTTGTCACGCCAGTGGCATTGCCGAGTAGCTATGTGTGGAAAGGATAACCGCTGAAAGCATCTAAGCGGGAAGCCCCTCCCAAGATTAGGTCTCCCTGATTATTTAATAATCCTAAAGATCCCTCGAAGACTACGAGGTTGATAGGCTAGGTGTGAAAGTGCAGCAATGTATTGAGCTAACTAGTACTAATTGATCGTGAGGCTTGACCATATAACACCCAAGATATTTGGAGATGTTGTTGTGTCAACAGGCAATATGCCTTATAGACTTTACTTTATCCATTTTGTTATACCTTTTTTGGTATAAAAACTTTTTAATTCACTTGGTCTAAGTTCCTTATTTAGTCCAAGTAAGCAGTTTGCTTAGTGATAATAGCAAGTGTGACCCACCTGATCCCATCCCGAACTCAGAAGTGAAACCACTTAGCGCCGATGGTAGTGTGGGGTCTCCCCATGTGAGAGTAGGACATTGCTAGGCTTTTATTCAAAATACCCCGACCTTTATAAAGGCGGGGTATTTTTTTGTCTGACTATTTTCTAGTAAAATAAACCAAGTTTTAATCATCAAGAACTGCCGATATGAGTAGTAAAGTAAATGTAATGAATGTTGTAGATGGGATTAGTGTGATTGATTCTGAATACTACAGTAAAGATTTCGCAGCAATATATCTCCTCAAGCAAAAAAACAAAGTTATTATTATTGAAACGGGGACTAATTATAGTGTTCCCTACGTTAAAGAAGCACTTTCTCAGATTGGTCTCAGTTTTTCAGATGTGTCATATGTTATTCCAACACATGTTCATCTGGATCATGCTGGCGGTGCTGGCTTACTTATGATGCAATGTCAAAATGCAGCCTTAGTTGTTCATCCAAGAGGGGCTCGTCATCTAATTGATCCAAGTAAGCTCGTTGCAGGGGCAAAGGCGGTCTATGGTGAAAATAAATTCAAAGAATATTATGGTGAAATTTTTCCAATAGATGCCAATAGAGTAATTCAGGCAGACGATAACTTTATTTTAGATTTTGATGGAAGAGAGCTGAGATTTATTGATACTCCAGGGCATGCAAGGCACCATTTTTGCATCTGGGATAAGGCAACAAAGTCGATGTTTACTGGCGACACGTTTGGAATTTCCTATCGTGACCTTGACCATCAAGATGAGTTATATATTTTGCCTAGCACGAGCCCTGTCCAGTTTGATCCAGAAGCACTCATTCAAAGCATTAATCGAATTATGGAGTTCAAACCAGAAAGGGTCTGCTTAACCCACTTTTCAGCTATTAAGCCAACCAAAAAGGCTACTAATAAATTAATAGAAAGTATTCACTTTGTCAGTAATTTAGCAATCAAGTATGCAGATAAAAATGACTCAGAGTCCATCATTTATAAAAAAATGATGGATTATTTTCTTGAAGGACTTAATGAGATAGGTTTTCAAAATAATGATTATGCAAAGGATAGGTTAAGTCTTGACGTTCTAATTAATACTCAAGGTCTAATTTACTGGCAGAAAAATAGTTAAGGCCGACTCTTGAATTTAATCCTTTAATGAACATATAGATATAATATAAGTAGGCGTTAGAAAACTGAATATGAAGAATCTATTACTTTATCTTAACGGGTATTTTGCGAGAGTGCCCGGTCAACTTATTCCCTATCGCAAAATAGTTCTCATAGTAGCCCTGCTATCAACTATTTTTATGGGTTTTGGAGCCTCTCGTTTTGTACTTGACACTTCTTTTGATGTCTGGTTTAGTGAGTCAGATCCTGCAATCGAAGCTTTGGATGATTTCCGGGACCAATTTGGAAGTGATGATGGTCTTTTCATTGTCTATGAGGCAAAAGATGGCGATGTCTTCTCAAATAAATCGCTCACCTTAATCGCAGAGATAACAGAGTCTCTAGATAATTATGAGCAAATCAGTGATGATGAATGGCTTAATCAGTATGGTTTAACCCCAGATATTGTTGAATCACTAACTCACATTAAGCGCGTTCAATCCTTATCAAACATTAGAATTCAGAAAAATGATGACGATGTTTTAAGTTCGCCTCGCTTAGTGCCTAAAAATATTCCAAGTGATATAAGTAAGTTAAGTGCAATTAGTTCTGAGGCAGATGACCAGCCTTCTCTTGAGCTATTTATGTTTTCTAAAGACCATCGTTTTGGGGCAATCTCTATAAAAACTGATTTTGGCGCTATTCCAGTTTTCCAAGAGTCTGATGACGACTCCTCTCTTTTTTCTGATGACGACTGGAGTGATGATTTTGATGCCAGCATGGATGATAGCGCTGTGATTCAAAAAATCGAATACCAGCCTGACGAGCCTGCCCTTTATATCCCCTTTATGAAGGCTATAACAGCAATCACAGAGCAGCCAAAGATGACTGAACACTTTAAATTTTATCCGATTGGCAACTCTGCAATGATCTCGTTAGCTATGGATACGCTTATCCAGGCTGCATTCTTACTGGTTGGAATGGTAGTAATCATTAACCTCTTGCTGTGGACTTTGTTTCGCTCTGCCAGCGCCGTTGTTCTGCCTCAACTTGCAATAGGCCTAAGTATTTTGTTTGTAATTGGTGGACTGAGTTGGTTGAATTTAGCATCAACAACGCTTATAGCTCTAACAGTAATGCTTGTAATTGCCGTAGGTGTTGCCGACTGTGTACATGTTATGAGCTCCTACTTATTTTTTAGGCGAGATGGGAAAGAGCACGATGAGGCTCTTTCAAAAGCTTATGGCAAAACTGGTGTTCCTATACTCCTGACTACTATAACAACGATGGCAGGCATGTCTTCACTCGCTGCAACAGGCATGCCGATGTTCGTGCAGTTTGGTCTTTCTTCCGCTGCAGGCGTTTTTTTTGCCTTCCTTTACACAATTTATTTGCTACCCGTTTTGTTAAATTACTGGCATCCAATGCAGATTAAAAAATCAAGTAATGAAGATACTTATAACAAAAAAGGAATTAGAGCTCTGGCTTTATTGTTGAAATCAAAGCTATTAAGTTTTTTATGTTTCTTTGCAAAACCTCTATTAAGCGCATCAAAAAAAGTTGGCTTGACCTGGTTAGTGAGCGCAGAGTGGCTCCAGCCGTTATTAGATAGAATCCCAGCTTTTGTAGAGCGTTTTCGATACATGATTGCCATCATGTTTTTTGGTGGGTTTATCGTGTGTTTGTATGGCGCAACGCAAGTAAAAATAGACTCTAACCTCGTTGAGCTTTACTCTGACGATGTTCCAATTGGTCAGGCATACGACATTGTTGATGACAATATGATGGGGACTGGAAACATGGTCATAGTTGTTGATACTGCTGTATCTGATGGAATCATGGATCCTGCGGTCTTAAGTTCAATGGATAGACTTCAGACTAAAATTGAAGATAGTTATAGTGATTACATTATCCGTACAAATTCCCTAGCTGACCTCGTTAAAGATACTCACGCGATTATGCAAAGTTCAGAGGAATTCAGAACTATTCCCGACAGTCAGATTGCTGTCTCCCAGCTCCTTTATCTCTTTAATAGTTCCAATCCAGAGGAGCGAAGAGCTTTAGTCAGTGATGATTTCAGTAAAAGTCATATTAGTGTGCAGCTAAGAAATGCAGGATCAGAAGAATACAAAGATTTTTTTGATGAGATACAGACGGATATTAATAATGAATTTAATAAGCTTACAGCAACCTACCCAGAACTCAAGGTTCAAATTACTGGCTCATTTGCATTGATGATGAGGCTAGCAGATGATATCAGCAAGAATCAATTCAAGAGTTTGGCGATAGCTGCAGTTGTCATCAGTTTACTTATGATGTTGACACTTGGCTCATTGCAGGCAGGTGTAATGTCGATTGTTCCAAACCTAATTCCAGCGACATTGGCCTTTGGATTGATGGGCCTGCTTGGCATTTCGCTGGATACAGATACGCTCATGATTGCACCTTTAATTATTGGTATTGCGGTCGATGATACAATTCACTTTATTAGTCATTACAGAATGTCTCTCGCTCAAAACCACAATATGAAAATCGCACTAGTTGAAACCATTAAAGAGGTTGGACAGGCGGTTACCTTTACAACACTGATATTAGGCTGTGGATTTTTTATGCTTACTTTTAGTGATTATTTAGGTTTGGCTAAAATTGGCGGTTTTGGCTCCTTAGCGATTTTTGTAGCGCTGCTATGTGACTTGTTGTTTTTCCCTGCACTGATAATGATATTTAAGCCCAAATTTGGCCAGAAAGATGTCGATGATAATTTAAACTTTATAGAGGTTTCAAAATGAATAAAACAGTAAGAAATGATTTGAACTTAAAACTGCTCATGTTAAGTTTTTGTGTAGCATTTTTTAGTCTAAATGTCAGTGCTGATAGTGATATGAGCGCTAGAGAAATCATGGAAAGGGTTGACGAAGAGTCCAGAAAATCGACAGACTCTGCGTTCACTAGAATGAAGTTAACGACTTGTAAATATGGCAAAAAGGATGGCAAGGTTAAGTGTGCTGAAAAGCCTCGTGTTAAATTAGTCGAGAATGCACAAATCAATACTGGGATTGATGACAAGGACACCAAGAGTGTCGCAATCATTCTTGAGCCAGCAAGTGAGAGGGGAATTGGAATGCTCTCTTACAGCTATGATGACAGTGACAGAGATAATGAGACTTGGCTCTATTTGTCTGCGCTTGGAAAGGTGAAGAGAATAAGTGTCAGAAATAGTGATGATGAGGAGACTGAGTCAGCTAGTATTTTCGGAACTGAAATGACAACAGAAGATCAGGAGTCTGGAAAGCTCGATGACTATACCTATGAATTACTAGAGCAAGGTAAGTTTAGAGGTCGTGATGTTGCCGTTGTTGAGTCTATACCAAAGCCTCATCGACTCAGTAAAAGTAGTTATGGAAAAACTCAGAGTTGGGTAGATACCGAAAGATTCATTACCTTGAAGGTTCAAATGTTTGATAAGAACTCCAATCCTATTAAAAAGCTTGAGGTAGGTAAAGTTGAAAAAATTAATGATGTTTGGATGGGTAGAAGTTTGACATTTTTTAATACTGTCAGTAACAGGCTAACCAACATGAAGCTTGAGGCTATCAATTTTGATATGGACATTAAAGAGGATTTTTTAACTCAGAGAGCTCTTACTGATCAGGCCTTCAGAGAGAAATATCTGAAAGATCTTCGCAAACAGGCCAAATAAATCGTAAGATGTTAAATAGTGTTCTAAGACAATTAATATTTGTAATATTTGGCTTTACCTTCCTAATGAATGTAAATGCAGACGACTCATTTTTTGATGACGATATTGTTTTTGATGAGTCTGAAGGAGATTTTGATGAGTGGTCTGATGATAGTGATATCTTTGGAGAAGAAACTGCTATTGAAGAAAAGAGATTAGCTTGGCTAGATCTTGGAGTGACTCAGAAGTGGGGCTTTAATCCTGCGAGTGATTACAGCACCACTGAAGAAAGAACAGAGATGACTCTCGGAACTAGTGGGAGTGTCTCTGATTCAGGCTATGGAGAGGTTGAATTAAAGGCAACAAAATATTGGCCAAGTGATAGCAATTATTCAACTGAAAAAAGCGATTTAGAGGTTGAGCAGGCTTTTTTACAGTTTAGTTTTGATGACTGGAGCACTAAGATAGGTAAATATACCATTGGATGGGGAGAGCTCGAAGGTGGAGCACTTGATGTTGTTAATCCTTCTGGAGGATTAACAGATCCTTCCATGATTACTCAGTGGTTTTTGAGTGCAACACGTTATTTTGATCATAGTGATTTAAGTTTTTTTTACAACACGAATCCAAAAGTTTCGAAGAGTAGTCTCCTTATTCTGAAAAATGATACCTATGATGAATTTGGAATGCGATACGGCATTAGCAGTGAGGGGAGTGATATGGCATTTTATATGGGTCAACTAGTGCCCAATGATGCGCTGACTAATCTTACTGATGGACTGGTTTATGCAACTCCTTATCAATTAATAGGTTTTGGAATGAACAAGGCTTTTGATGACTTCTTGCTTAAATTTGATATTGCCCTCAAGAATAATGTTCAGCACAATCGAACAGGACAATTTATTAAAGTAGATCGGGTTGATTGGGACTTGGCATTTGATATTCAGAACGATGATAGGCAGTGGCTTATATCTATTAATTCTCAGTATCTTTTGGATTATGCTAATGATTATTTAACGCCTTCAATTTTAGGTGTTGGTGTTGGCGCAAAACGAAATAATATGAGCTACATGGCCAGTGTCAGTGATAAGTTTGGAGATTCTGATTGGAAATGGGGATTATCAAATGTCATATCTTCAAATAATGACCTAAATCTCAGCTCAGCAACTCTAGATTGGGACATTAATGATCAGTGGCAAGCTTCTTTTAGTGGGACCTATATCGATGCTAAAGATAATCGTGCTTTTGCTGCATTAGATGATTATCAGAGGGTTAATTTAGAAATTAAGTATCAATATTAAGATACAGTGGCCTTAAGTTAAAAGGAAAGACTGTTGCAATACTATAAAGGCCTTATCCAGAGTGGTACATAGTATAATTTACGCATAATAATTTAACTTAACATCATGTTAGAGAGTAAGCTTTTAAGAGGGAATATTGGTTTTGTTGTTGAGCAGCTCAAAAGAAGAAATTTTTCTTTTGATGTTGATGAATACAATGAACTTGAAAATCAAAGAAAAATCATCCAAGTTCAAACTCAAGAATTACAAAATTTACGAAACACCAAATCAAAGTCTATCGGACAAGCAAAGGCTAGTGGGGAGAATATTGAGCCACTTTTGGAAGAGGTTTCAGAGCTTGGTGATAAACTTAATAGTGCTAAAGATCAATTACAGGAAATCCAGTCAAAGATTAACGAGATAGTTTTATCGATACCTAATATTCCTCACACTTCAGTTCCAGAGGGTAACTCTGAAGATGACAATGATGAGGTTTTCAGCTGGCCAGAAAAGGGACCAGCAACATTAGACTTTGAACCTAAGGATCATGTTGATATTGGTGAAATGCATGGAATAGACTTTGCTGCTGCAGCTAAGATTTCGGGTTCAAGGTTTGTAGTTATTACTGGTAAGCTTGCAAAACTTCAACGCGCTCTAACTCAGTTCATGCTGGATCATCATACTGAAAAAAATGGATATACAGAGACTTATGCCCCCTATCTAGTTAATTCAGACTCCCTAATGGGTACTGGCCAATTACCTAAATTTGAGGCAGATTTATTCAAAACTCATCTGCATGGTGAGGAGGGAGAAGCAAGAGCTTTGTACTTGATACCTACAGCTGAGGTTCCTGTGACAAATCTTGTTAGAGATTCAATCTTGAAAGCATCTGACTTGCCAGTCAAATTTGTTGCTCATACACCTTGTTTTCGATCAGAGGCTGGCTCCTATGGAAAAGATACTAGAGGATTAATACGCCAACATCAGTTCGAAAAAGTTGAGCTAGTGCAAATTTCAAAACCCTCTGAATCATACAAAATTCTTGAAGAGTTGACAAGTGATGCTGAGGGCATTTTGCAGTTATTAGGTCTTCCATATCGCAAAGTAGTTCTTTGTTCAGGTGACCTCGGTTTCTCATCAGCAAAAACTTATGACTTAGAGGTATGGCTACCAGGTCAAAATGCCTATCGTGAGATTTCTTCTTGTTCTTGTTTTGAGGCTTTCCAGGCCAGAAGAATGCAGCTCAGATGGAAGAACCCTGAAACGAATGAGACTGAGTTTTTACATACACTCAATGGATCTGGCCTTGCAGTTGGCAGAACATTGGTTGCAGTGATTGAAAATTATCAAAATGCTGATGGAAGTATAACCATACCAAAAGTCTTACAGGGCTACATGAAAGGCCTAACTAAGATAAAATAACCCCTTTACAATTTTTGGAGCGAAAAATGAATTTACCACCAGAACTCTTTCTGATAGCAATGTTTGTGCTGATGTATTTTTTACTTATCAGACCGCAACAAAAAAGAGCTAAAGATCATAAAAACCTTCTAAAAGCTTTGAAGAAAGGCGATGAAGTTGTAACGAATGGTGGAATTATTGGAAAAATTAGTGCTGTCGACGAGTCTTTTGCTGAATTGGAAATTGCCTCGGGTGTCTCAGTAAAAGTTCAAAAGCAAGGTATTAACCAAAAAATGCCTAAAGGAAGTGTCAAGCCAATGACTAAGTCTAGCTCAAAAGCTAAGTCTAGCTCAAAAGCTAAATCAATCGAGAAAAAAGAAAAATAACTATAAATAAGTTTCTATGAATCATTACGCAGGATGGAAAAATGCACTTATCGTATTTTTCCTTTTCATCTCAACTCTCTACGCTATTCCTAATCTTTATGGGTCGGATTTAGCGATCCAAATTACCGGTACTGGTGACTATGTAGTTCAAGAAAAAGATCTGAAAAGCATAAATGAGACACTTTCTGAGAATAGTGTTGACTATAAATCTGCAACAATTGAAAATAATAATGTTCTAATTAGGTTTAGTGATTCAAAGTCTCAATTAACCTCTAAAGCTCTGTTGAAGGATTCATTGAATAGGAATTATGTTGTTGCGCTTAATCTTGCGCCTTCAATTCCACAATGGCTCTCAAGTTTAGGTGGCAGGGCAATGTCTCTAGGGCTTGACTTGAGAGGTGGTGTTCATTTTCTACTTGAGGTCGATATGAATGCAGTTACTGCAATGGCTATGGATCGTTATTACAACGAATTAAGAACAACTCTTCGTGAGGATAAGCTTTATAAAAAAATTCGTAAAGATGAAGATATTCTTGTAGTTAGCTTTAAAACTGAAGAACTTAAGAATGAAGCAAAAAAGGTTATAAAAAGCGATTTACCTGATTTGATTATTGCGGAAGGAAGCGAGCAAGCATTAGAGCTTGGTCTTGAAATTTCTTCAAGTGCACAAGCAGCTGCAAAACTAAGTGCATTAAAACAAAATATAACAACACTAAGAAATCGTGTTAATGAGTTAGGTGTCGCTGAACCAATCATTCAACAACAAGGTACAGAGAGAATTGTTGTCCAATTGCCAGGCGTTCAGGATACAGCAAGAGCCAAAGAAATCTTAGGTGCAGTTGCAACTATCGAGTTTAGAATGGTCGATGAGAAAAATGATGTACAAACTGCTATTCAGTCCGGAAAAACGCCCGCTGGATCAAAAATATATAAATTTAAAGATGGTCGACCTTTGCTTCTGAAAACTAACGTCATAACCACTGGTGAAAACATAGTTGACGCTTCATCAAGTATGGATGAGAACAATCAGCCCAGTGTCAGTATAGTTCTGGATAGTTCTGGTGGAAGATCGATGTTAGATACTACCAAGGAGTTTATTGGTTACAGAATGGCGGTAGTATTTATTGAAAATAAAGTTGAAACTGTTTTAGAGGATGGTATCGCTGTCAAAAAGCGTAGCAAAACTCAGGATATTATTAATGCTGCGACTATACAAGGAACTTTCTCTAACAGATTTCAAATTACTGGCTTAGATAGCTCTAGAGAGGCTACAAATCTTGCTCTTCTCTTGAGGGCTGGTTCACTTTCAGCGCCAGTTGAAATTATTGAAGAGAGAACAATAGGCCCAAGTTTGGGTGCAGATAACATTCAAAAAGGCCTTATTTCTGTTCTTGTTGGTTTTGCTTTAGTATTAGTTTTCATGGGATGGCGCTATCGCGTTTTTGGCCTTGTTGCAAATCTAGCATTGACAATAAATTTGATTACAATAGTATCTATCTTATCCTTAATCCAGGCAACCCTTACTCTGCCTGGTATAGCCGGAATTGTTTTAACTGTTGGTATGGCTGTAGATGCTAACGTATTAATCTTTGAGCGAGTAAAGGAAGAACTGAAGGCTACAAAAAATATACAAAAGGCTATATCTGCAGGCTATGAAAAGGCACTGCTAACAATTGCAGATGCCAACATCACCACGTTAATAGCGTCCATAGTATTATTTAGTTTTGGCACTGGAGCAATTAAAGGCTTTGCTGTAACGCTATCGATTGGAATTATTACATCGATGTTTACTGCCATTATTGTTTCCAGAGCAGTGATAAATATTATTTATGGCGGTAAAAAAATTGAGGAGTTGGCAATATGAGTCTTAGATCATTAAATATTCCTGTGATTGACTTTGTTGGCAAGCGGAAGTTTGCAATGATTTTTTCTGCAGTCTTATTAGTTTTGTCTATTGCTTCTATAAGCTTTCAAGGCCTAAAGTTTGGAATTGACTTTACAGGTGGAACATTAATAGAGTTAGGCTATGAAAAAACAGCCGACCTTGAAGATATCCGTTTAAAACTTTCAGAGGGTGATTTTAAGGGAACTAATGTTCAATATTTTGGTTCAGATACAGAGGTGCTGATTCAACTTGAGCCTCAGGAGGTCTCAAGTGCAAAGCTTAGCTCTTCAATCATCAGAATGCTTGGTGATGGCATTGATGTAAGAAGGGTAGAGTTTGTAGGTCCCAAAGTTGGCGAAGAATTAACAAATGACGGTGGCCTAGCAATGCTTTATGCGCTAATAGGTATTCTGATTTATGTTGCATTTAGATTTGAATATAGATTTGCTTTAGGCTCTATAGCGGCCCTTGTTCATGATGTGATAATTACGTTAGGTATTTTTTCAATTTTACAAATTGAATTTGACTTGACTGTTTTGGCAGCAATTCTTGCTGTAATTGGTTACTCTCTTAATGACACCATTGTTGTGTTCGATAGAATTAGAGAAAATTTTCTCTCTACACGCCAAGTTGAGGCTGAGCCTATCATCAACGAAGCTCTTAATCAAACGCTATCGCGAACATTGATGACCTCACTGACGACTTTGTTGGTTCTTCTAGCATTATTTTATTTAGGTGGCGAAGTGATTCATAGTTTCGCAGGCGCATTATTGATTGGAGTTATTATTGGTACTTATTCATCAATATATGTTGCAAGTTCAATGATCCTTGCGCTCGGAATTTCGAAGGAAGATATGCTTCCTTCAGAAAAAGAGAAAAAAGAGATCGACGCTAGACCTTAATTATTTTGAATCGCTAAACTTTTCAAAAACTAGACACGCATTTGTGCCACCAAAGCCGAAGCTGTTTGAAAGTATTCGATTCAGTTTAATATTTTTGGTCTCAGTTACAATGGGCATTCCTTTTGCCTCATCGTCAAGATTTTCAATATTAACCGACTCGGCAACAAAGTCATTTTGAAGCATTAAAAGTGAGTAGATTGATTCGTTCACACCAGCTGCGCCTAATGCGTGACCCGATAAGGATTTTGTAGATCCAATAAGTGGTATTGTGCTATCACCAAATACTTCCTTTATTGCACCTAGTTCTTTAACATCTCCTACAGGAGTCGACGTTCCGTGAGCATTAATATAATCAATTGGTCCTTTAATTCCATTAATTGCAATTTCCATACATCTTTTTGCACCTTCACCAGAGGGCGCCACCATATCATAGCCATCAGAGGTTGCGCCATAGCCAACTAGTTCAGCAATGATATTTGCTCCTCTTGCTTGTGCATGATCCAAGGATTCAAGTACAAGAGCACCTCCACCGCCTGAAATAACAAATCCATCACGATCGGCGTCAAATGCGCGTGAGGCTTTATTAGGAGAGTCATTATATTTTGAAGAAAGAGCTCCCATGGCATCAAACAACATAGTAAGAGACCAGTCCAACTCTTCACCACCACCTGCAAAAACAACATCTTGTTTCCCAAGTTGAATTTGTTCCATCGCATTACCAATACAGTGGGCACTAGTTGAACAAGCTGAGCTGATAGAGTAATTAATACCTTTAATCTTAAATAACGTTGATAGGCATGCAGATGTTGTAGAGCCCATTGTCCTTGGAACACGATATGGCCCAACTCTCTTAATACCTCTGTCTCTCAAAATATCAGCTGACTCAACAATATTTTGGTTTGAAGCACCACCAGATCCCATAATTAAACCAGTTCTCTCGTGCGAAACCATCTCTGGGCTAAGTCCAGATTCTTTAATGGCTTCGTCAAGCGCTAAGGCATTATATATAGCTGCATCGGCCATAAAGCGAAGCATTTTTCGATCTATTACATCACTTGTATCAATTTCAGGAATAGAGCCATGAACATGGGATCTTAAACCCATTTCTGAATATTTTTCACTAAACTCAATTCCGGTTTTTGCAGACTTAAGGGATTCTAATACTTCAGACTTATTTATGCCTAAGCTACTAACAATACCCATACCAGTGACAACAACTCTATTCATCAGAATGCTGAAGTATCAGTAAACAATCCAACTCTTAGATTGGTTGCCTCGTAAATGGTTTTTCCATCAACTTCCATCGTGGCATCAGCTATACCCATATATAGTTTTCTTGCGATAACACGTGAAAGGCTAATGTTATAGGTGACTTTTTTGCTTGTAGGCAATACTTGGCCTGTGAATTTCACTTGTCCAGAGCCAAGTGCACGCCCTCTGCCTGGACCCCCTAGCCATCCGAGATAAAACCCAACCAATTGCCACATAGCATCAACACCAAGACAACCAGGCATGACTGGATCTTCATTAAAGTGGCAATCAAAAAACCATAAATCTTTATGAATATCAAGTTCAGCAGTCATTCCTCCCTTGCCATAATCTCCACCATTTTCATTAATCTCAGTAATACGATCAAACATTAACATGGGTGGTTGTGGTAGTTGGGCATTTCCAGGTCCAAACAATTCTCCTTTGCCACAAAGGATTAAATCTTCATAAGAGTAGCTATTTTGCTTCATAGAATTTGAAATATCTTGTTTTGAATGAATTTTAACATAGTTGAATTACGCTTAAAATTCAACTTAAGGCTTAAGGTCAGCAATAATATCTTCAACATTTTCTAATCCAACAGAAATACGAATTAGGTTTTCAGTGATATGCGTTTGTTTTTTTTCATCATCACTAAGCCTAACATGAGTCGTGGATGAAGGATGAGTAATAGTCGTTTTTGTATCACCCAGGTTTGCAGTGATTGAAATCATTTTAGTATTATTAATGAGTTTAAAAGCCTCTTTTCTGCCACCCTTGACCTGAAACGAGACAATTCCTCCAAAACCTGACTGCTGTTTTGAAGCAATCTCATGATGTGGATGGTTATTTAGGCCGACGTAGTGAACTTGTTCAACAAATGCTTGACTCTCTAGCCAGCTTGCAAGTGTCATCGCACTTTCACAGTGTGCCCTCATTCTAAGATTAAGTGTTTCAAGGCCCTTTAGAACAATCCAAGCATTAAAGGCACTTAAGGTAGGTCCAGTACTTCTCGTAAATGAGCTAATATCATCAATAATTGAGGCTTTGCCTGCAACCGCACCAGCAAGGCATCTTCCTTGGCCATCAATATATTTGGTTGCTGAATGAATCACTAGATCTGCACCCAAAGATAAAGGTTTTTGAAGAGCTGGCGACATAATACAGTTGTCAACTGCTAAAACAATATTATTACTTTTTGCAATAGACGAGAGTTTTTTGATGTCTACCACTTCACCTAAGGGGTTTGAAGGAGTTTCTAGCAGAAACAATTTTGTATTTGTTTGAACACTTGAGGCCCAATCATCAAGATTTGGTAGATCAACAAATGTGACTTTGATTTCAAATTTTTCAATAATATCATTAAGGAGAACAATGGTCGTCCCAAACATACAACGAGAGGCCACCATATGTTCACCCGGCTTAAGTATTGTCATGATAGTTGCAAAAATAGCTGACATACCGCTTGCTGTAGCTTGGCACTTCTCGGCGCCCTCTAAGGCGGCTAATTTGTTTTGAAAAGCATCAACTGTTGGATTTGTAAATCTAGAATAAACGTTACCCTCTTCCTTTTTATCGAATCGTTTTGCAGCTTCTTCAGCACTATTAAATTTGTAGCTTGAGGTTAAGAATATTGCAGCCGAGTGCTCTTGTTCATTCGTAGGCTCGTGTCCTTCACGAATTGATTTGGTTTGAAAGCTTTTTTCAGTCATGATTTTGTCTGTTTAGTCAGCATCATTGTAGATCAATTCTGAGCTTTCATTCGTCATATTGGTTTCTTTTGCTTTGTCAGATCTAATGGCTTCAAGGTTATCTAGGTAAGGTTTGTCAATGTCATTAGTCAAATAATTTCCATCAAAACACGAACAATCAAAAGATTTGATATTAGGATTTCCTTGCTGAACAGACCATATCAGGTCATCCAAGTTTTGATAAATGAGTTTATCTGCTCCAATGACTTTGCATACTTCATCAGTTGTTTTTTCATGAGCAATAAACTCATTTTTACTTGCCATATCAATGCCATATACATTTGGGTAGCGAACTGGAGGAGCGGCTGAGGCGAAGAAAACTTTTTTTGCACCAGCTGCTCTTGCCATCTGAACAATTTCTTTGCTGGTGGTGCCTCGTACAATTGAATCATCAACGAGAAGAACGTTCTTATCCTTGAATTCTAGTTCGATTGCACTGAGTTTTTGACGTACTGATTTTTTCCTTTGTTTTTGCCCTGGCATAATAAAAGTTCTGGCAATATATCGATTTTTTATAAAGCCCTCTCGATATTTAATATCTAACTCATTAGCCAGCTGAAGCGCCGCCGTCCTCGAAGTGTCAGGCACAGGCATAACAACATCAATTTCATCCCTAGGCCATTGAGATTTAATTTTTTCTGCAAGTTTTTCACCCATTCTTAGGCGTGATTTATAAACTGAAATATTATCAATAATAGAGTCAGGCCTTGCAAAATAGACAAATTCAAAAATACAAGGAGAGAGCCTCGAGTTATCTGAGCACTGATGGGAGTGGACTTGGCCTTTGCGATCAATCACTACTGTCTCGCCAGGGTCAACATCGCGTGTAATCTTATATCCAAGAGCAGTCAAAGCAACGCTCTCTGAAGTTAGCATATATTTAGTACCCTCTGTAGTAGTTCTTTCACCAAGTATCAATGGTCTGATTCCGTTAGGATCTCTAAATCCAAAAATTCCATAGCCTGGGATCATTCCAATAGCTGCATACGCCCCCTTTACTCTTTGATGGAGCTTAGTTACTGCTTTAAAAATATCTCTTTCATTGATTCTATGTTTTTGCTCTTCAGCAATTTCACTCGCCAAGATATTAAGTAGAATTTCGGAATCTGAATTGGTATTAATATGACGAAGATCTTGCTCAAAAATTTCTTGAGCCAGAGTTTCTGCATTGGTAAGGTTGCCATTGTGTGCAAATGCAATTCCATAGGGTGAGTTGACATAAAAAGGTTGCGCCTCAGCCTCTGAAGAGCTTCCTGCAGTTGGATAGCGTATGTGTCCAATACCCATATCACCTATCAGTTTTTCCATATGCTTTGTTCTAAATACATTTCGAACAAGGCCATTACCCTTTCTCATATAAAAACGACCTTTATTGGCTGTTGTTATTCCTGCGGCATCTTGACCGCGATGTTGAATAATTGTTAATGCATCATAGATGTATAGACCAACATCTTTTTTAGTTGTGGAGAGAATACCAATAATTCCGCACATATATTAATCCTTCAAAATTTCACTTTCTATAAATTCAACAACAACATCACCCGGGTCAAGCTCTACAAAAAGAAGATACTTGGATAAGACGGGCTTAACGTCAACAGACCAGTCCTGAAATGTTCTTAATGCACCACTCGTTTCAACCCACGCATGATTTTGTGTGACCCAACTCATGTTTTGTAAAATAAGAACAACGATAAGAACAAAAGTACCACCTATAAACAAACCTAGAATGGCTCCAAAAAATTTATTCTTTAGGCCATCAACATTTCTAGCATTAATAAGAGTATCTAAGGAACTTAATGCGCTTAATATACCCTCATATACTGGCGCCATAATGGAAGGATTTTCTGTATCAACTTTAATATTAAGAAGTTTTGATAGGGCAAATAATCCAGCCATTAAGATTACGAAAATTAGGACAAAAGACACAAAACTTCTGAGTGACTCGTTAGTGATTATTGCTTCAATAGTTTTAAGGTCTGAAACTGTTCCTAAAAAGTTAAAGCTAAATATTCCAACTATCACAAAGATCACTGAATTGGCAAAGGGTCTATTTAGATCATTAGAATTTTGGTTACTTGCCGATGCACTTGCAATTCTGTATAAGCCTTTTTTAATGAACCAAGCGCTCAGAAATAGTCCTCCAAAGGAGAGTGCATAGGTAGATTGATTATCTGAGTTAATCCAGCTACTTAGAAAGGTCTTAGCAAATGGCTCATAGTAGAGCCAAGCTAATATGATTGCAATAATAACAAATATAAAGCTTATGACTTCTTTGGCAAGGCCTTGAATAAAACCTCGAACAACAAATGTGATAAGAATTAAGAGGGTGAGCCAATCTGACCAAGCCAATATGCTTATTGCACTCCAAACATTGTCAAAAAAATTGCCCATGAGCTCCTTGATAGATAGAATTGATTTTACAATAGTTTATGATGCTTTGTCGTTCTCTCCAACGACTAATACTATCTGAGTTTATTAATAATTATTGAAGCATCTGCGATTGTATAAAAAGAGCCAAAAATAACAATTCTTTCTACCTCTCTAAGAGCTAATGACCCATGAATTGCACTTTCCATATCTTGGCAGATTGTTGTTGAGTCGGAGCTTGAAAATTTTTTATTCAATACTTCTGATTCAATTGCTCTCTCTGAGGAAAGGGGGACCAGGTACCAATGCTTTATTGCTTTTGAGGCAAGTTCAATCATCTCAATAATATCTTTATCTACGAGCGCTGAAAAAATAGCGACTGTTTGCATCGACGATTTAGATAGAGTTTCTACAAGCGTTTTTACAGCTGCTGGATTGTGAGCAACATCCAGAATAATTGTTTTATCTCCAATCTCAACCTTCTCAAATCTTGCTCTGATTGATGCATTTTTGATGCCTTCGCTAATCATACTTTTAGAAATTGGGTTTTGTACTGCAAGACTTTCAACTGCTTTGATTGCAACAGCAGCATTGAGTCTCTGATGATCTCCCTCGAGTCCAATTTCATCTTCATAGGCCTTACTCACAAATGTAATATCGGTGCCAATTTCCTTAGCATATGCCAATAAGCTTTGAGGAGGGTCCTGATCTCCACAAATGCAAGGCCTAGAGCCTCTCATCACGCCTGCTTTTTCTCTGCCTATAGCCTCCCTAGTGTCTCCTAGGTAATCGGTATGATCGATTGCAATATTTGTGATGATGCTCACATCACTATCAACTACATTGACAGAGTCAAGCCGGCCGCCCAACCCAACCTCAAGTATTGCGATGTCGACCTCGGCCTTTTCAAAAATAATGAAGGCTGCGAGAGTTGAAAATTCGAAATAGGTTAACTTGATATCTTCTCTTTTGCCTTCAATGATCTCAAAAGCTTCGATTATGACGTCATCAGATGCATCTTCACCATCTACTGCATAGCGCTCATTGTATTTCAATAAGTGGGGAGAAGTAGAGCGCCCCACTTTATATTTTGATAGCTGGTAAATACTATCAATAAAGGAAACCGTGGAGCCTTTTCCATTAGTTCCTGCAACTGTTATAACTTTGAAGGGAACACCATTTGGAAAAAGTTTTTCAAAGACTAATTGAACTCTATCAAGTCCTAATACAATCGTCTCTTCCATAAGGGTTTCTTGCCAGGCCAACCAGTCATCTAGCGTTTTTTTGCTTGTCATTATGAGATATTTATTGCTGATTTTTTTTGAAATAGAGGATTATTTATCTTCCCAAAATTCACCCTCGATAGTGTCATCTTTATTTGATTTTTTTTCACTGCTGTTTGTTCTGTTAATAAAGACTGAGTTTCTTTGCTTAAAAACGCGCTCAGCATTTTTCTCAAGAAAATGATTAATAAAGTAACTTCTGCTCCAAGGCATTAGACCTAGAAGTCCAAGTGCATCTGTCAGAAAACCAGGAGTTAGTAAAAGGATTCCAGAAACTAAAATAACGACACCTTCCATCATCTCCATTGCTGGTGTTCTTCCCTCTGACATGCTTTGTTGAGCTTTGGCCATAGTTGACCAGCCCTGCTGTCTAAGAAGGCTTGATCCAATAAATGCAGTAATTACAACGAGTAGAACTGTTGATAGACCGCCAATGGTCTGTCCCACAGAAACAAGCACGTATATTTCAGCTAGCGTTACAACAACAAATATAGGAAATAACATTTAACCCCCCTTTGTGTTTTTAAAAAGTAAGTCCCAAACACCATGACCTAATTTATGACCACGATTTTCGAATTTAGTAAGCGGCCTATTTTTGGGCCTTTCAGAATATATATGGCCTCCTGCAATGTTTTTAAAGTGAGGATGCGCTTCTAGAGTTTCCATGATATGTTCCGCATAGTTTTCCCAGTCAGTTGCTATATGGACAGTTCCATTGGTTTTTAGTTTTCTCGAAAGGAGATCTAAAAAGCTTGTTTGGACAATTCTACGCTTATGATGCTTCTTTTTGTGCCAAGGATCAGGAAAAAATAATTGGAAATGCGAAATACTTTCATCAGCGATGTTATTAGCGATTACCTCTACAGCATCATCTTTGATAATCTTTAGATTGCTGACGTTTTGTTTACTCGCCTCATTAATAATTCTTCCAACTCCAGCCTCATAGACCTCAATACCAATAAAATTTTGAAAAGGCTGTTTTATGGCCATCTCAAGAAGGCTATCACCATTCCCAAACCCAACTTCAAGCGTAATATCATTTTGCTTTACAAATATCCTATCAAAGTTGATGAGTTCCTTGTCATTAATCTCAACCCCAAAATCACTCCATAGATTATTCAGTCCAAGGAATTGGGCTTTTGAAAGTCTGCCCGACCTTTTAACAAAGCTCTGAATTTTGCGATGGCCTTTTACTTCACTCATAACTGATAATCAATGATTAAAGGAGAATGATCTGAAAAGCGCTCCTCTTTGTATATTTCACATGAGGTTGCAGTGCCAGCCATATTTGAACTGACGACATGATAATCAAGGCGCCAGCCAGTATTATTCAGCCAGGCTTGGCCACGGTTAGACCACCAAGTATATTGGAACTCTTCTTGGTTGATTTCTCGGAAAGAGTCGATATAGCCTAAGTCATCATAAAGTATATCAAGCCATGCCCTCTCTTCTGGAAGGAAGCCTGAGTTTTTTTGATTAGATCGCCAATTTTTTAGGTCAATTTTTTTATGTGCAATGTTCCAATCACCACACATTACGTATCTTCTATTATCTTTTTTGAGCTCACGTAAGTGCGGCAAAAAGCGGTCATAAATAAATTCCATTTTCAGAGCTTGCCTCTCCTCCTTTGATGATCCAGAGGGGAGATAGATTGATAGTACGCTGAGGTCACCGAAATCTGCTTGAATAATCCTTCCTTCAGAGTTCATGTCTTCCCATGGACTATAAGATATCTTGTCAGGCTTAGACTTACAATACAGGCCAGTCCCGCTATATCCCTTTCGCTCTGCAGGATGATAATATGTGTGCATTTCTTTGGGGTAAAAACGCTCATCAAGCTGATCTTCCTGCGCTTTAATCTCTTGCAGACAGACAACATCAGCATTCTGTTTTTTAAGCCAATTAAAGAAACCTTTTCTCTCAGCAGCCCTTATTCCATTAACATTAATTGTTATAATTCTCATATCGCTTATTTTAATTGTTTAGGAATATTGGATGGAACAGTATCAAAAGGATTTTGTTGATTTTACTCTAGAGACTGGCGTTCTTAAATTTGGAGAATTTACACTTAAATCAGGCAGGATTAGTCCCTATTTCTTTAATGCAGGGCTCTTTAATAAGGGCAGTCACTTATCTGAATTAGGAAAGTTCTATGCGCAAGCCATTGAAGCGAGTGCGCTAAAGTTTGATGTGTTGTTTGGCCCTGCATACAAGGGCATACCTCTTGCAGCTGCTGCCTCTATTGCACTTAATGACAGTTTTAATCATAATGTTCCGTACAGCTTTAATCGAAAAGAGGCAAAAGATCATGGTGAGGGTGGAAGCATAGTTGGCCACCCCCTGGAAGGAGATATTTTGATTATTGATGACGTTATAACGGCAGGAACTGCGATTAGAGAGGCTCAAGATATTATCCAAAATTGTGGGGCAAATGCGAAAGGTGTTATTGTGGCGCTTGACAGACAAGAGAAAGGGAAGGGTGAGCTTTCAGCCATACAAGAAGTAGAGCAGATATTTGGCATTACAATTTTAAGCATCATCAATCTGTCTCATATCATTGACTATTTGAAGACAAGCGATGATTCAAAAATCCTAGCTAAAATTGAGAGCTACAGATCGCAGTACGGGATCAGTTAAACTTCTGATTAGGTCTTAACAGGCTCGACAATAAAAGTAGACGCCTCAACGCCAACAATTTTAACGGTCTGACCCACACTGAGATCAGTGCCCTCAGCGAACCAAAGTGACTTTCCTATTTGAACTTTAATGACGCCATCCTCCATTGAGCTGACTTTACATTCTTTTCCGATATAAGTCTTGGCCTTCTCGTTTAATTCATCATCAACTGTTTTAATAGGATAATATTTTTTAGAAAGGTATGTTGCGGCAACTGAAATGGCTAGGAAAGTTAATAATTGTATGAGCCCATCAACATCTGGAATGAGATAAAAAACAATACTCACGGTGATTGCTGAGGCGCCAACCCAGAGAAGAAATGTTGTCCATAAGAACAGCTCTAGAATGATGAGTGCAAGGCCTAAAACTAACCAATGCATGAAGTTTAAATTATCAAATAATATTTCCATGTTGATAATTTTATATTCTTTCTAATAGGCCATTAAATTTTTCTTTATTTTTTCTTAATTTTGGTTCATAATGCCCTTAGGAGGCTATGTATGCAAGCAAAAAATGAGTCTGACAACAAAGAACTGATTGATCAATTTCATCGAGATGGCTATATTTTCTTTGAAAATGCAATTACCAGTGAGCAATTAGCATCACTTAATGCTGAGCTTGCCAGCTGGGTTGATGAAAGTAAGAGCCACAAGAAGCCTTTTGGAAAGATAAAGGATGGAAGGCCTCGATTTGATATTGAGCCTAAAACTCATTCTGAAAGCACACCAGCAGTGAGAAGGATCACATCACCAGCAGAAATTTCGGAGATATGCCTTGACGTGGTAAAAGATAACAATGCATTGGATCTGGTGACTGAGATATTTGGTCCAAATATCACACACCTTGGCAATAAAATAAATCTCAAGTTGCCCGGCTCAGGCACTGAGGTGAAGTTCCATCAGGACTTTCCTTTTGAGCCTCATTCCAATGAAGATATTATGACTGTTCTTTATTTTTTAGATGATGTGACCCTTGAAAACGGGCCGCTTGAGGTTGTTCCTGGAACCCATAATGGGCCACTACACTCTCATTGGCATAAGGGCATTTTTACTGGAGCTGTTGCTGAAAATGTTGCATCTGAAAATAAAAAAAATGCGTTAAGTTGTATTGGTAAAGCAGGTTCAGCTTGCCTTATGCATTCAAAATTGCTGCATGGTTCAGCACCAAACCGATCTTCACTGCCAAGGTCATTATTCATCATTACCTATAAAGCTGAGGATGCAGTTGCACTCTCTCCAAACCACCTCCCAAGTGATCTAGTTGGCATGGTTGTCAGGGGTAAAGAGACTGGTACCGTGAGGTGTACTAGCTATAGTATCGAGTTGCCAGAATACCCAAAAGAGGTTTCCTTTTTTGGACAGCAATCCAAAAGTAAAAATATTGCAATGTAAAAAAACTTAAAGCTAGATTATCAAAGGGGACACAAATCGATTTAATCAAAATAATTTCTATAGTCGGTGATGAGTTGGTCATAGATTGGAGTGATGGAAATAAAAGCTCTCTTTATAGTCTTTGGCTAAGAGACCACTGTCAGATGCCTGAATCAAGAAACTTAGATAATGGGCAAAGACTATTTAGCGTTAAAGATCTGCCCTCTAATATTACTATTGAAAAGGCTTACAAGGATGCTGAGGGAAATGTTTGCGTGATGTTTCAACCTGAAAATCACTTGTCAGTCTTTTCTCAGAAGTGGCTCAGGGAAAACTGCTATGAACTCAACAGTCATTTCGAGGATAGGAGCGAAAAGTCCAAAAAATTATGGAAAAAAGATAGCTTTGATAATGGACTTCCTTTTATCAGCTATGACTTGATGCGTTCTAATGATACTTCCAAGGTCTTAGCGCTTAGGTCACTTAGAGAGTATGGTTTCTTTGTTTTAAATGACGTTCCAATCCAAGACGGCCAAGTGTTGAAAGTAATTAGTGAGTTGGGGTTCACTAGAGAGACAAACTATGGGGCTTTGTTTGAGGTAAGAACAGAGATCAACCCGAATAACCTTGCCTTTACCAATCTTGGGCTTGGCTCTCACACAGATAATCCTTACAGGGATCCTGTTCCAACAGTCCAATTACTGCATTGCCTTGAGAGCTCTACTGAGGGCGGAGAGTCAATTTTGGTTGATGGTTTTAAAGCCGCATCTATTCTTCGAGAAGAGAGTGAAGAGAGCTTTCTATCCTTAGCAAATACCTGGATTAATTATCGCTTTTCAGACAGTAAAACTGAGCTTCGCTCAAGGGTACCGATGATTGAGTTAAATGATAAAAAAGAAGTTATCAAGGTTCGATACAACAACCGTTCAATCGATACGATCAATGTGCCTCAAGATAAAATGAGGTCTTTTTATAAGGCATACCGTCACTGGAGTGAGGTCATTGAGAGGGATGAATTAAAGATTCAATTCAAGCTATCTGAGGGCGATTTAATGCTTTTTGATAATACTCGAGTGATGCACGCTAGAACAGAATTCTCTAAATCTGGAAAACGCCATCTGCAGGGTGCATATTCTGATTTGGATGGCCTTTATAGTCTTCTTAACAGGCTAGAAATGAAAAATAATAATGACTAATACCTCAGAAAATATAGTAGATCTTATTGAAGATATTTTTGAAAGGCGCGGTGCTGAGTCTTACTTAGGCGAGGAAGTTACGATGGCACAGCACATGCTTCAGGCTGCTCACTGTGCTGAAGAAGCGGGTGCAGATAATAGTCAAATAGTGGCAGCACTTCTTCATGATATTGGGCATTACAAAAATGAAATTCCTGAGTCATCATTATCTAAAGGTATTAATAATTTTCATGAGGAAGCAGGCGCAAACTTTCTTGAAGATTATTTTCCACTATCTGTCGTTGAACCGGTTCGACAACATGTTGCTACAAAACGCTATTTATGTGCAGTTGATTCAAATTACTTTAGTCTTCTTTCTTCTGCATCTGTTAATACCCTCGATCTTCAAGGCGGCGCTATGAGTCTCAAAGAAGTCAAAGAATTTGAAAAAAATGAATATTTGGAACAGTGTATAAATTTAAGATACTGGGATGATAAAGCTAAAGATCCAGAAAAGAAATGCCCCTCTTTTTCCTACTATCGATCATTAATTAATTCTTTAGTGAAAAGCTAATAACTACTATGAAGGCTTTAACTCGTTAAATTAAGCGCTGAGGTATATAATATGCCAAAGTGAGTAATTGCAAGGAATGTAGGGAATATTAAATATTTTTTACAGTAAAGGATAAAACCCATGAGCAATAAAAAATTATTAATTATTAATGGCCCTGGACTATCAAATTTAAGTAATTATAGTGAATTAGGCTATGATGGCTTGTCATTAGATATTCTGAAACAAAAATGCATAGCTGCTTGTGAGAGTTTAGGTTTTCAGGTTGATTTTCGTCAAAGCGATGATGAATCTGATTTATTGAAAGACATTAAGGTTGATATTGACAACTTTAATGCGTTCATTATCAATCCAGCTGGGCATTTACATTCAAGCTCAATAAGTCATGATATTTTTAATTCAATCATTTCAAAAATTAGTAGTAAAAATAAGCCAGTTATTGAGGTGCGCATAGAAAATATCTTCAAGCAAGAGGGCATTAAGCCTATGCAGGTTTCAGACAGTGGTGCTGGATTTATAGGTGGGCTAGGCATTCAAAGTTATATCCTTGCGATCAAGTCAATTAACCAAAAAATAAGTAATAAATAGATGAATATTTACGTAATAAATGGGCCAAATATAAACCTTTTAGGTACTCGTGAACCTGAAATTTATGGAAAAGATACCCTAAATAGTATTACAAAAACCTGCAACGATAAAGCTTCAAAAGCAGGGCATAGTCTTCACTTTATGCAGTCTAATTATGAAGGTGAGATTGTTGAGTGGATTCAAGATGCAATCATTCAAAAGGTTGACGTAATAATTATCAATGCTGCTGCTTATACTCATACATCAATCGCAATTCATGACGCATTAAAATCATATTCAGGCTACAAGGTTGAGCTTCATATCTCTAACCCACATTTGCGCGAATCATTTCGCCACGTTTCGTTTATTTCCTCGACAGTTGATGCTGTAGTTGCTGGATTGGGAGCTGACGGTTATGGTCATGTTGTTGATTTATTATCAGAGTTGCCCATTAAGGTTAATTAAAGAATAATAGAGTAACTCTCTATTGGCTGCTCTAGCTGATTGTCTTCTAACCATCTTCAACTCCTTTTTATGCCAATATTCTACTATAGGTTTTATCGTAAGGCCCAAAAGGAATAACTTCCACTTCAACCACTTCTCCCAATAAATCAAGGTGCATTTGAGTTCCTTCTTTCGATTTCTCTGGGTTCACAAATGCATATGCGAGATTCAGGTTAACTCTGTGTCCCCAATCGCCAGATGTTATTGTCCCAACCACTTTACCATCTTCCATAAGTGAGGCTCCACCATAAGCGGGCGCATGTTTACAGGCGACTTGGAGACAAACAAGTTTTTGATTCAGGCCATTATTAATACGTTTTTGTAGTGCTTTTTTACCAATAAAGTTATCTTTACTTAGATTGACAAAACGCTCGAGACCAGTTTCATAGGGATCAAACTCAGTTAATAAATCAGATTTCCATGCTAAAAACCCTTTTTCCATTCTCATGGATTCCACAGCCCTAGACCCAAAGAGCTTCATACCAAACTCTTCTCCTGCTTTAAAGAGCGTTAAGTATGCTGCATATAGAGATTCGTTTGGAACGTGCACTTCATATGCAAGCTCCCCTGAGAAGCTAACTGACATTACGGTAGCTGCAGAAAAGCCAATGAAACACTCCCTTATACTGAGCCATGGAAACGCCTCCTTGCTCCAATCTTCGCGACTACATTTGGAGAGGACTTCTCTCGCTTTAGGTCCTGCTATGAGAAGGATTGTTTGATCATTAGTAAGACTTCTAATTTCAACATCTTCATCAGTATTTATATTCTGCTCTAACCAATCCATATCGTGAAACTCTGATGCTGCGGCTGAACCATACCACATTCTTTTTGGGCCCCGATCTGAGGCTGGAATATTTGCAATAGTAGCTTCACTTTTTATCATTCCTAAGTCATTGAGAAGATAACCCAGACTAACTCGACCAGACTTCTGAGTAATGTTGCCACAAAAGATTCTTTCAACAAAACCATTGGCATCTGGGCCACTAATTTCAAAACGGTTAAAGCCATTCACTTCGGTCAGCCCAACATTGTTTTGGATGTTTTTTACTTCATTTGCGACAATATCAAAGACTTCATCAAAGTGAAATGAGAGCGAAGGGCGGAAGTCTTTGGATGGCTTGATATATTCAACACGCTCCCATCCATTAATGACTGTAAATTCAGCATTTTTATTCGACATGATCGGAGTAAGAGGAGTGGTTTTGGCCAGGCGAGCTGCTGGACGATGTTCGTGAGGAAAGTGGAAGCGAAACTCGTTTTGATAGTCTTCAATAGCTTTTAAAGAAGTCATTTCAATATTAGCATGTGAAGTAAACCTTCGAGGATCAATGCACCAAGTATCATAGCATGCTTCGCCATGGACAATTTGCTGAGCGAGTAACCAGCCATGTCCACCACCCTCACCGAGGCCTGCTCTCAAGCCAATGATGCAGAAAGCATTTTCCCTTCCAGGAATTTTTCCAACTAGTGGAGCTCCATCAATTGTGTAGGTAATTGGACCATTAATGATACTTTTTATTCCAGCATTCATTAATGCTGGCATTCTAGCAAATGCACCATCTAAGACATCCGTGACTCTCTCTAAATCGTCTGGGCAAAGAGCATTAACAAAATTTGGATCTATCCCATCCATTCCCCATGGTTTACAATTTTGTTCATAAAATCCAATAAGGAGTCCATTCTTATCCTGTCGACAATAATAATCAGATATTGGACATCTTAAGAGTGGCATTCGATGACCTGCATCAATAATTGCTTGAATATCTTCTGTCAAAAAATATTGATGTTCCATTGAGGCTACTGGATGGTGAACATTCATCATTGCCCCAACTTCATTGACTCTATATCCACAGGCATTAACGATTACATCACAATCAATTTCACCATTCACAGTAGTTACTTTCCAAGTTCCATCCTGGTATTGTTCTAGCCCAGTTACAGGTGTGTTTGTGCAGACCTCAGCGCCAGCCTGTTTCGCTTTTCGTATCAAAGAGTGACACAATTGATATGGATCTATATCACCATCGAGAGGATCCCACAATCCCCCAATTAAATTATCTGTTGAAATTAATGGATGACGTCGTTGACATTCTTTGGCATCAATGACTTCGAAATTAACATCCATACCTCGAGCCATCGAAGTAAAGTGATGATATCCCTGCATCTGTTCTTTAGTGTTCGCAAGCCTTATACCTCCATCACCATGATTGTAATTAATTGGATGGTCAAGGTCATCAGATAATTCTTTGTATAATTTAATGGAATGTGTTTTCAAACCAACCATAGTTTGATTCATTCCAAAATTCGTAACCTGTGCCGCTGAGTGCCAGGTCGTTCCACTTGTAAGATCATTTCGTTCAAGAAGGACAACATCTGTCCAACCCTCTCGGGTCAGATGATACAAGGTCGAGCAGCCCGCAATACCACCACCAATAACTACTACCCTAGTTCTTGTTTTCATTAATATTCTTAATAGTAAAACTCAATGGTTGATACTGAAATATCGGAAATATGATCTCTGCCATAGGCAACAATTCCAAAGCTTCTAATTTTTTTTGGATCAAGAACTGAGTCCTTTGACCATCTCCTTTTAAATGTTTTAAAAGGGAGGTCGATCATTTTCCACTCAGAATTAGCTTCAAAAGTTGTTGCATAATAATCGGATGGAGACCAGCTTTCATTAGTTCGGATATGAATATAGTATGTTTCACCATTTCCTCTTACGTTAAGTCGAACACCTTTAAGATTCTCCCCATCCTTTTCAGAATTTGCAAATGAAACACTCGCACGCAATTGAATAAAGCCGCCGTTGTTAGCTGTACTTACATTACCAGTAAGTCTTGCGTAATACATTTCACCGTCTTGTTCAAGATTTACCTTGCCATCAGAGACACCACCCATGACCCTATCACTGACGTACTGCCAGTACCTGCCACTATCTGCGTTGAATGGATAAGCAAGTACTTCATCATTTGCAATTACATTTGAACTAATTGATAGGATTGAAAATGACATTAGTACTAGAAGATGTTTTAATTTGGATTGAATGTATGAATATAAGGGCATAAAAGCGAATTTTTTATTAATAAAAAGCTTATTATATGTTTATTTTATAAACACTTAAATTATTTTATTTTGGCTCAGTTAAAGAGCATCTTGATTGGTTTCACCAGTTCGAATACGAACTACTTTTTCGATGTCAGAGACAAAGATTTTTCCATCACCTTTTTGCCCAGATCGAGCGATATCACTTATAACATTAATGACTAAATCTAAATTTTTAGTAGAAATGGCAATTTCAAGTTTGACCTTGTGGACAAATTCAACAGTAAACTCCGTGCCTCGATATTGTTCGGTGTGACCTTTTTGTTTGCCAAAACCTTTGACTTCGGTAACAGTCATGCCTGGTATATCAACATCACAAAGCGCTTCTCTAACTTTGTCTAAAATTTCAGGCCTTAATATTGCAGTAACTAGTTTCAAAGATAATCCTTATTATTTTGTCTTTAACTTATTGAGTTATAGGAGAAATAATATACTTAAATTGTATTTAAGTAGCAATGGATTACAATTTTAAATTGATTTTTTAGAAACTGCTTGAAAAGCATGTATGAATGGTGGAGGGACAGGGATTCGAACCCTGGAAGGGTATTAGCCCTTGCTGGTTTTCAAGACCAGTGCATTCAACCGCTCTGCCATCCCTCCGAAAGATTGGTATGATACCGTTTTTATGAATAAAGTAAATAAAATTTATTTAAAAAAACTGCAATTTTTTGCGTATAATTCTCCCTTTTTAGAAATTTGATTAGGTGGTCGTTATGTCTAAAGTATGCCAAGTAACTGGTAAGAGACCTATAAGCGGAAATAACGTTTCTCACGCGAACAACAGAACGCGTCGTCGTTTTTACCCTAACCTTCATACTCACCGTTTTTGGGTTGAGGCTGAAAACCGTTTTGTTAAGTTGAAGTTATCTGCAAGAGGTCTTCGCGTTATTGATAAAAAGGGCATTGATGTTGTTTTAGCAGAAATCCGCGGACGCGGCGAAAAGGTATAAGGAGTAAGTTATGAGAGAAAAAATTAAACTGGTTTCTTCAGCTGAAACAGGTCACTATTACACTACAACTAAAAATAAAAGAATTCACCCAGAAAAGGTTGAAGTTAAAAAATTTGATCCTGTTGTAAGAAAACACGTAATGTATAAGGAAGCAAAGATTAAGTAATCCTTAATAATATTCATAAAAAAAGCCGCTTTAGAGCGGCTTTTTTATTACCTAAAGTTTAACTTTGCAGGATCATCTCAAGTGGAACATTGGAAGAAGATTCTTGATAATCTGCGATTTGGTCAAAATTGAGATACTGATATATTTCACCTGATAAAGGCTCAATGTCTTTCATTAAGGATAAATACTCTTCAGAAGTAGGAATATACCCCAGCTTAGCAGAGATTGCAGCAACCTCTGCTGATGCTAAAAATACATTGCTGTTATCTCCTAATCGATTTGGAAAGTTTCTGGTCGAGGTTGAAACGACAGATGCTCCTTCTTCAACCCTTGCTTGGTTTCCCATACAAAGTGAGCAGCCTGGGACCTCAGTCCTGTCTGTAAGTCGCTCAAAGGTTTCATATATTCCCTCAGCCCTTAACTGTTTTTCATCCATTCTTGTTGGAGGCACCACCCATAAAACTGTATTAAGCTCTGACTTATCTTTGAGTAGCTGTGCCGCTGCCCTGAAATGTCCAATATTGGTCATACAAGAGCCAATGAAAACTTCATCTATTGATGTTTTGGCAACTGATGATAGAAGTCTTACATCATCTGGATCATTTGGACAGGCTAATATTGGCTCCTTAATGTCATTAAGATTTATTTCAATGACCTCTGAATACTCGCAATCTTTATCAGCCTCAAGAAGCTCTGGATTATCAAGCCACTTTTTCATATCCTGTATTCTTTTTGCTATTGTTTTTTTATCATCATAGCCAGAATCAATCATCGAGCCGAGAAGTGTAATATTTGAATTTAAATATTCTGCAATGGGTTCTTTATTAAGCTTTACAGTACATCCATTTGCCGACCTCTCTGCTGTTGCATCTGCAAGCTCAAATGCTTGCTCAACCTTTAGATCTCCAAGTCCCTCAATTTCAAGAACGCGTCCAGAAAAAATATTCTTCTTGTTAGATTTATCAACAGTGAGTAATCCCTTTTGAATGGCAACATATGGGATTGCATTGACAAGGTCCCTTAGAGTGATTCCAGGTTGCATCTCACCCTTAAACCTGACTAAAACTGATTCAGGCATGTCTAATGGTAGCACTCCAATTGAGGCACCAAAGGCAACAAGGCCAGAGCCAGCTGGAAAACTAATTCCTATTGGGAAACGCGTATGAGAGTCGCCACCAGTTCCAACAGAGTCTGGCAAAAGCATGCGATTTAACCAAGAATGAATAATGCCATCGCCTGGTTTGAGTGACACGCCACCTCGTGAATGCATGAAGTCTGGGAGTGTGTGCTGCAACTCAAGATCAATGGGCTTAGGATAAGCAGCTGTGTGACAAAAACTCTGCATAACTAGATCAGCAGAAAATCCTAAACAAGCTAATTCTTTGAGCTCATCTCGAGTCATTGCTCCTGTTGTGTCTTGAGATCCAACTGTACTCATGCGAGGCTCACAATAGGTTCCGGGCCTTATACCTTTAACACCACAAGCTTTACCAACAATTTTTTGAGCTAAGGTAAAGCCTAATGAACTATTCTTTGGGTCCACTGGACGAAGAAACACATCACTCACCTCTAAGCCAAGTTCAGCTCTTGTTTTATCTGTTAAACCTCTTCCAATAATAAGTGGAATTCTGCCACCAGCACGAACCTCATCTGGCATCGTACTAGGCGCAAGATTAAATTTTGAAATAACTTCTCCAGATGCATCTTTAATAGTGCCTTCATATGGATAGATTGTAATCTCATCACCCATTTTGAGTTCTGAAACGTCGCATTGAATTGGAAGTGCCCCTGAATCCTCAGCTGTATTAAAAAATATTGGAGCAATTTTGCCACCAAGGACTATGCCACCACTATTTTTATTAGGAATGTAGTCAATAGGTTCACCCATATGCCATAAAACTGAGTTAATTGCTGATTTTCTTGAAGAGCCAGTACCCACTACATCTCCAACATAGGCAAGAGGATTGCCCTTTTGCTTTAATTCTTCAATTTTTTCAAGGGGCTTATCCATTTTTTTGACAAGCATTGCTTTTGCATGAAGAGGGATATCAGGACGAGACCAGGCTTCAGTTGCCGGTGAAAGGTCATCAGTATTGGTTTCACCATCGACACGAAATACTGTCACTTTAATGCTCTCAGGAAGAGGCTCTTTGGAGGTAAACCAGTCAGCTGAAGCCCAAGAATCAACTATCTTCTTCGCATGTGCGTTGTTTGCTGACTTTTCCATTATGCTTTGGTGGGCCTCATAGATAAGTATTGTATGAGATAGTGCTTTACAGGCTTCCTCAGCAGTTTCATCATCATCCAGAAGATTAATTAAGGATTCGATGCTATATCCACCAAGCATTGTTCCTAGCAAAAAAGTAGCATGTTTTCTTGAGATCGCATTGCAAGACTGTTCTCCTTTAGCAATACTAGTTAAAAAACCAGCTTTTACATAAGCAGCTTCATCAACACCCGGCGGGACTCTATGAGTGAGTAAATTCAAATAGAAGTCATCATCAAGCCCTGATATTAGGCTCTCTACGACAGACTTAGTTTGTTTTGCATCGAGTGCTAGTGGTGGAAGATTGTCCGACTTTCTCTCTTCACAGTGCTTTAAGTAAGCTTTTATCATAGTAATACTGGTTATTAGGTGATTAAATAAAAGAGTATAATTTTATCCTTTTTAATATGAAGGCTTAAATTTTTTGAAGCATTAGTTCGTATTATGACATTTGATAAACTTACCTCTATTTCACCAATCGATGGGCGTTACAGCGATAAGACCGCTCAACTCAAAACTATATTTAGTGAATTTGGGCTTATAAAGTATAGGCTTTTAGTTGAAGTGCGATGGTTAGAGGCAATGTCAAACAATTCAGAAATATCTGAAGTTCCCTTGTTTAGCTCTGAAGCCAACAAAAAATTATTAGCTATTGCCGATAATTTTTCTATTGATGATGCAAGAGCAATAAAAGAAATTGAAAAGACAACCAATCATGATGTTAAAGCGATTGAGTATTTCTTGAAAGAGAAAGTATCTTCAACTCCTGAACTTCATAAAGTGAATGAGTTTATTCATTTTGCATGCACCTCAGAGGATATTAATAATTTATCACATGCGCTTATGCTTGAAAATGGAAGAGAGGTTCTTTTGGCTGAAATGACAGAAACTTTGAATCTAATGACTGGCTTAGCAAGGGAAAATGCTGAAATTCCAATGCTTTCAAGAACGCATGGTCAAACAGCATCTCCCACAACTCTTGGAAAAGAGATGGCAAACTTCTCTTATCGACTGCAGAGACAAATAAAGCAGCTGAAAGATGTTCAAATAATGGGTAAGTTTAATGGGGCAGTTGGAAATTTCAATGCTCATCTCAGTGCGTATCCTGAAGTTGATTGGGAAAAAGTTTCTAAGAGCTTTATTGAGAGTCTCGGAGTGAATTATGCTCCTTATAGTTCACAGATTGAATCACATGATTATATTGCTGAGTATTTTCATGCATTAAATAGATTTAACACCATCTTAATTGACTTTTGCCGTGATGTTTGGGGCTACATTTCATTAGGTTATTTCACTCAAAAAACAGTTAAAGGGGAAATAGGTTCTTCAACTATGCCGCATAAGGTCAACCCCATTGATTTTGAAAATGCTGAGGGTAATCTTGGATTAGCCATTGCCATTGGAGAGCATTTTGCAACAAAACTTCCTATATCAAGATGGCAGCGTGACTTGACAGATTCTACTGTTTTAAGAAATTTAGGCGTTAGTAGTGCACATTGTTTAATTTCGTATGCTTCAATTTGCAAAGGCATAAAAAAACTTGAAGTAAATGAAGAAAAACTGATCGAAGATCTGAATAATTCATGGGAAGTTCTCGCTGAACCAATTCAAACTGTAATGCGCAGGTATGGCGTGTCAAATCCCTATGAGAAACTTAAGGCTCTGACAAGGGGAAAGAAAATTGACGCCAAAATTCTCAGTGATTTTATTGCCTCTTTGGACATCCCCTCAGAGGCAAAAAAAGAACTGAACAAGTTAACGCCAATGAACTATATTGGGGATGCGATTAAATTAGCACGCAACATCTAAAACTGATATAATTTCTCGCCTTAATAATTTAACAATCTAAAAGGAGCAAAAAACCCATGGTTAAGATAAGACTAGCCCGAGGTGGAGCCAAGAAAAACCCTTTTTATTCGATTGTAGCGACAGACTCTAGAAAGAGAAGAGATAGTGGTTACATTGAGCGTATTGGATATTTTAATCCTGTCGCTCGCGGACAAGAAGTCAGGCTTCAACTCGAAGAAGACAGACTGTCACATTGGATTTCTCAAGGCGCGCAGATTTCGGATCGCGTTAAGCAGCTTGTAAAAGAGTACAGAGATCCCTCTATTCGTGAAAAGCAATTAGCTAAACAAGCAGCAATGGCTGATGATAAAGCCAAAAAGATTGCAGCAGATGAAAAAGCAAAAGCTGATCTAGAGGCTAAAGAGGCAGCTGAAGAAGCCGCAGCAGCAGAAGCCGCAGCAGCAGAAGCCGCAGCAGCAGAAGCTCCAGCAGAAGAAGCCGCAGCAGCAGAAGCTCCAGCAGAAGAAGCCGCAGCAGAAGCTCCAGCAGAAGAAGCCGCAGCAGAAGCTCCAGCAGAAGAAGCCGTAGCAGAAGCT
>Ga0257114_1000192_pt1 | contig 46949 bp, 41 predicted proteins | sample SI112_10mmetaG_FD_190149 | JGI IMG/M metagenome (GOLD analysis project Ga0257114, IMG submission 190149) | Marine microbial communities from Saanich Inlet, British Columbia, Canada - SI112_10m | ecosystem: Environmental > Aquatic > Marine > Inlet | place: Canada: British Columbia | collected...
GATTGAACAATCTAGCTTCATCTTTTTATCTGATATTCGCAAAAAGCCTTGGGAAATATAGGTATATTACCCTCATTTTTTACAAATATCAAATAAAAATATTTTACTATATTGTCCATTTTTAAATGGGAAATGGTATAATTACTGTGAAATTTCATAATATCTTTATTGTTTTTTTACCTATTTTAATGCTTCATCTTCTTGTATGAAAATGGATGACGATAAGATTATGATAGATGGTAATTATTTTCTTTTTCCAGTTGAAGAATCTGTAAAATGTTGGAAATTATATGATGGAGATATTAAGAATGTTAATGATTTTGTCTTTGATTGTGGTATAGTAACTAGCGGTGTTGCTGTCATTAGTGATCCAATAGAATAAAAAAATTAATGACCACTCCATTCAATTGAGTTTATATCTATCCCTTCCTCCATCATTTCCCATAGGGGGCTTAGATCTCTTAATTTTTGGACTTTTTCCTTGATTAATTTGGCGGCATAATCAACTTCTTTCTCAGTTGTAAAACGGCCAAAACCAAAGCGAATTGAAGTGTGAGCTAAATCATCTCCAACACCTAAGGAATATAAAACATAGGAAGGTTCTAAAGAGGAAGAAGTACAGGCAGAGCCAGAAGAAATGGCCAAATCCTTAACAGCCATAATGAATGATTCACCTTCAATACCAGCAAAGCTAAGATTAATATTACTAGGAATACGATGTTGCTTATCACCATTAAGATAGATTTTGTCAAGATCTTTAAGATGGCTCATGAAACGATCTTGTAATTTTTGGCATTTTTCATGATCTTTTTGCATTTCCTGATCGGCAATTTTTGCTGCCATACCAAGACCAGCAACTAAAAATGGTGCTAAAGTTCCAGATCGAAGACCTCTTTCTTGACCACCACCACTAATTAATGGGCGGATTCTAATTCTTGGTTTACGACGCACATAAAGAGCACCAACACCTTTTGGACCATAGATTTTATGGCCAGAAATGCTCATTAAATCAATATTTAATTCATTAACATCAAGAGGGATTTTACCAAATGCCTGAGCTGCATCTGTATGAAAAAAAACATCTTTTTTACGACATAAAGCACCAATTTCTTTTAATGGTTGAATAACTCCAATTTCATTATTAACAGCCATTATTGAAATTAGAAAAGTTTGGTCAGTAATTGCTTCTTCCAATTCTTTAAGATCAACTAAGCCATTTTTTTGAACTTTTAAGAAAGTAACTTTGCCACCTTGTTGCTCAATTTCACGGCAAGAATTAATGACACATTTATGTTCAGTTGTTAGGGTAATGATATGATTTTTATCTTTTTTATAAAATTCATAGGCGCCTTTGATTGACATATTATTAGATTCAGTAGCACCAGAAGTAAAGATAATTTCTTTAGGATGAGCATTGATTAATTTTGCCACATCTTCTCTTGCTTCTTCCACTATTTCTTCTGCTCTCCAGCCAAATTTGTGAGTTCTGGAATGTGGATTACCAATTTCATTTTTTAAAATGTCACACATATAGTCAGAAACTCTAGGATCAATAGGAGTTGTTGATTGATAATCTAAGTAAATTGGTAATTGCATATTTAATTTTTGGTTTTTTGATAGAGATTCTGCCATATTTTGACAAATTGGTCTATCTCTTCTTTGTTATTTTCAAGTCCAAAGCTGACTCTAATAGCATTTTTGGCAAGGGAATCTTCAATGCCAATTTCAGAAAGTGTTGCTGATGGTTTGGATGAGCCAGAGCTACAGGCAGAGCCAATAGCAACCGAAAAACCATTTAAGTCAAAATCGATTAATTGTGTTTGATTATCAATGCCTTTCATAGCAACACAGCTAGTATTTGGTGTTCTGGCAATATTTTTACAGAAAAAGACTGCATCATCACCTGCTATTTTTACTAAGCAATCTTCAAAATAATCTCTTAATTCTGCTAATTTTTGATATTTTAGGATGTTAGTTAGAGAAATTTCGCAAGCTTTGCCAAGACCAACTGCTCCAGCGATATTATTGGTGCCTGGTCTTTTGCCATTTTCTTGTCCACTACCATAGAGAATATTATTGATATTGATACCTTTTTTAATTAAAAGAGCACCAGCACCTTGAGGGCCTGATAATTTATGGGCAGAAAGTGAAGCCATATCTATATTTAAATCTTCTAAATCGATATTAATTTTACCAACTCCTTGAGTTAAATCACAATGTAAAATACCGCCATTTTGGTGGGTAATTTTGGCAATTTCTTTAATGGGATAAATAACACCTGTTTCATTATTAGCAATCATGATAGAGCAGATAAATTCTTTTCCATTAAGATTGTTGATTTTTATTTTTAGATCTTCCAAATCAATTAACCCTTCTTTTGTGCCTTTGACAAAATAATGCTCAACTTCCATTGCCACCTTATAAATTGCAGGATGTTCCATCTTGCTAGTGATAATTGGTAGATTTTTATATCCTAAAAGGGCCTGATTATTGGCCTCAGTAGCACCAGAGGTAAAAATAACATCATAATTACTGCCATTAAGTAACTTTTTAACTTGTTGTCTGGAATTATTTAATTTTCTAAGGGCAAAACGGCCATGAGAATGAATTGAAGAGGCATTTAGAGGCATTTGCATAATTTCAATCATAGCATCAATTACTGATTGATCTACTTTTGTGGTTGAATTATTGTCAAAAAAAACCTTATCTTTCATAAATTTATTTTATACTTCTATTTTGGACCAATATTATTGATTAAGAGCTTCTGAAATCGGCATCATCCTAGTATTTATATAGAAAATTATAAGGAATATTTGGTAATAGTCAAGTTTTTTAGGATTTCCCCCAAATAAAGAAATCTACAAAATAAAATAGATCAATAACTCCTCTAAAGAGGGTGTTAGAACAAAGTTCATTTTAAAATAAAAATATTTCGCTATATTGTCTATTTTTAAATGATAATTGGTATTAGATGATAATTATAACAAATGTTAATAATTTTATTCTTTTTAATATCAATAATTATTTATTCCTCTGCTTTTTTAAAATATTATAATATTCTTTCACAAAGCTATTATGATCTTTGAGATTGGTTGAAAAATTATGACCACCATAGCCAGTTGCAACAAAATATAAATAATCGGTTTGAATTGGATTTAAAACTGCTTCAATCGATGCTTTACCAGGATTACTAATAGGGTTTGGAGGTAATCCATAAATGTTGTAAGTATTAAATTTTGAACCATTATTAATATCCTTATAGGTAATTTTTCTTTCTAATGAGGTATCACCAAATGTGAAAGAATAAATAATTGTTGGATCAGATTGTAATTTCATACCGATTCTTAATCTGTTTAAAAATACAGATGCTACGGTTTTTCTTTCTGATTCTAAAGAAGTTTCTCTTTCAACGATAGAGGCTAAAATAATGGCATCTTTTTTATTTTTAATAATCTTGTTGCTCTTATCTCTTTTTTCCCATAATTCATCAATGGTTTTACTCATTGTATCTTGCATTCTTTTGATAGCATCAGATTTTTTATCATTACGGGAAAAATAATAAGTTTCTGGTAGGATTGATCCTTCTTTGATTGATTCTGGTATTTCTCCTACTAAACCACTAGTTGCATCAATGATTTTTAAGGCACTATGAGATGAAAGACCTTCAGCGATGGTGAATCTTCTAAAGAAGACATAGCCTTCATGAATTTTATGTAATAGATCATAATAGGAGATATTTTTTTCAAAATTATATTCACCATATTTTACCTTTGGGTCATATCCTTTAAATAATTGAGATAAATATAGGAATAGGGTAGGGTGTTGAATAATATTTTCCTTATGTAATTTAGTAATTACTTCTTTGAGGGTTAATCCGCTTTCAATAATGAAGTTTTTATCTTCAATATGATCCTGATTTGGAGAGCGAAAAAACATGATTACTATAAACATAGTAATCACAAATGAGATTGTTAGGGTTGAGACAATTGATATTGCTTTTGAGATCTTCTTAAGCATTTAAATTTTTAAAGATTAAAGAAGCATTTGTACCACCAAATCCAAATGAATTTGACATAGCAAAAGTAATTTTCTTTTCCTTAGCTTTATGAGGAACTAAATCTATTTTTGTTTCTGATGATGGATTATCTAAATTTAGAGTTGGAGGTAAAATGGAATTATTCATAGCTAATGTTGAAAATACTGCTTCTACACTGCCAGCACCTCCAAGTAAGTGACCAATTGATGATTTGGTTGAAGACATTGCAAGATCTGATCTATTGCCAAATAATTTTTCAATAGTTTTTAATTCAATATCGTCACCCATTGGGGTTGATGTGCCATGAGCATTGATATAGTCAATTTTTTCTGGATCGATAGAAGCATCATTTAAAGCCATTTTCATTGCAATTGATGAACCACGACCCTCTGAATCTGGTGCAGTAATGTGATAAGCATCGCCAGATAGGCCATATCCTACAACTTCACCATATATTTTGGCACCTCTTTTTTTAGCATGTTCATATTCTTCTAAAACTAAAATACCAGCACCTTCGCCCATTACAAAACCATCTCTATCCTTATCCCATGGTCTGGATGCATTTTCTGGATTATCATTAAAATTGGTAGAAAGAGCTCTAAGAGCACCAAAACCAGCAATAGCAATTTTACATATCACCGATTCAGCACTACCGCAAATCATGATATCTGCCTTATCATCTTGAATTAATTTGAATGAGTCACCAATAGCGTGAGTTCCGGTAGCACAAGCTGTAACAACAGAATGATTTGGTCCCATAAATCCATGTTTGATAGAAACATGGCCAGAAGCAATATTAATAAGGCTAGAAGGTATAAAAAATGGGCTAACTTTTTTTGGCCCTCTATTTTCAGAAGTAATTACTGTTTTTTCAATTGATTTAAGACCACCAATGCCAGAGCCAATTAAAACACCAGAACGAGATTTTTGCTCCTCCTTTTCAATTTTATAACCAGAATCTTTTACCGCTTGATCGGTAGCAATGATGGTTAAAATGGTAAATTCATCAACCTTTTTTTGTTCTTTCGGTTCAATATATTGATCGATATATTCTTTTTCTAAGTGAATTTCGGCACCAACTTTACATGCAACTTCTGAAGCATCAAAATTGCTAATTTTTTTGATACCAGATTTACCTTGGATTAAATTATTCCAACTTTGCTTAATATCATTGCCAATTGGTGTTACAGCACCCATTCCTGTTATTACAACTCTTCTTTTTGTCATATTTTATTGATATATCAAACCACTTGGAGGGATGAAAAATAATCTAATTTATCCGATAAATTTAAAGGATTAGCCGCATAATAAAACCAGGATTCTAACAGAGGCAGCTATAAATAAATTGATTTAGGGACAAAGAATTTAACTTCTGTCCACTCCAGTAGTATGAATTTAATATAATTATTTAATTAATTCAGTTTCTTTATAATATCTTAATGCACCTTTGTGGATTGGGGCATGATTACCATCCTTAACAGATTCTTTAATTTTCATTGATGAAAAAACAGGATGTAATGTTTTGAAATTGTCAAAATTATCAAATACTGCTTTTGTTAAATTATAGACAATTTCTTCAGAAATTTTAGATGATGTCACTAAGGTTGCTTTAATACCAAAAGTTGATATATCTTCAGGGTTGTTTTTATACATTCCTCCAGGAATGTAGGATTTAACATAGGAAGGGTTGATTTTAATTAATTTTTCAATGGTTTTATTATCGATATTGATAATTTTGACTTTACATCTAGAATTATTATATTGGGTAACTTCTTGCAATACGCCATTTGGGTTACCAGCCATATAGGTCATTGCATCTATATTTCCATCACAAAGTGATTTAATTTGATCAGAAGGAGTTAAATGAGTGATTTTGGCAAAATCGGATTTTGTCCAATTTTTAGCTTTTAAAATAACTTCCATTGTAGCATGAACGCCAGAATCTTTTGGTCCAAAATTAACTACTTTTCCTTTAATTGCATCAAGATCTGTGATGCCAGAATCTTCCCTTACAATGATAGTGAAGGTTTCAGTATATAGTGAGAATACAGATCTTAAATCTTTAAAAGGGGCTTGATCAGCAAAAAAACCAGTACCTTGATAAGAGTGATATTGCCAGTCAGATTGAGAAATTCCAAATTCAACAATACCAGAACGAATAGCATTAAGATTTGCAACAGAGCCGCCAGTTGATTCAACAGAACAACGGATAGCATGCTCTTTCCTACCGCGATTAACAAGGCGGCAAATAGCACCTCCAGCTGGGTAATAAACTCCAGTAATGCCAGCAGTTGCAACATTGATATATTTTGTAGCAGCTAGGGAATTGTAAGAAAATAAGGTGGTTAATGTTAAAAAGCAGGTCATTAAAAACCTGTTAATTATGTTGTTTTTGCAAGTAAATCTCATATTATATCTATTAATTTGAATCTTCCTTATTAGAAGGGAATTATAATTGGAATAAAATTTATTTCAACAAATAATTTAATTACCAGAGGCGGCGCCATTTCTTCTATGATCTGCGGCTCCAGAAATAATATTATTTTTAATTGAAATCGCTGTAATACCGCTACTGATATGTTTGATTTTTATTTTATGGCCAATTTTTTCTAATTTTGGTGCTAATTTTTCAAGATAAGTTCCTTTTTCCAACTCAATATGATTTTTAATGGAAATAAAATTAGGTAAGGCAATTGCCTGATCAATTGGCATTTTCCAATCAATAAAAGCAATAATAACTTTGGCAACATATTGAATAATTCTTGGTCCACCAGGCGATCCAACAATTAAAATTAAATTGTCATCTTCATCAAAAACAAAAGTTGGTGTCATTGAGCTTCTTGGTTGCTTATTAGGAATAACTCGATTAATTACTTTTTTACCATTAATTTTAGGTTGAAAGGAAAAATCGGTCATTTGATTATTCAGCATAAAGCCATCAACCATTAAATTTGATCCGAATAAATATTCAATTGAGCTTGTCATAGAAACAGCATTACCTTCAGAATCAATAGCTGAAATATGGGTAGTAGAATTAGCCTCAAAAGCATTGTGATTAATGTGATAATCTTGACTTAATCTAAAATCTCCAGCTTTGGGCTTGGAAATTACCTTATTTGGTTCAATTAATTTTGATCTTTCTCTTAAATAATCCTTATTTAAAAGTTGTTTTATCGGGATGTTTTTAACATCTGCAATATATTTATTGCGATCCTTATAGGCTAATTTTGATGCTTCTGTTATTAGATGGATACTATTTAAAGATGTTGGGGCAAAGAATTTTAGGTTAAATGGTTCTAAAATTGATAAAATTTGCAATAATGTAATGCCTCCAGAACTTGGTGGTAACATAGAGCATATTTTATAGGAATGGTAATAGGAGCAGATTAATTCCCCCTTATTTGATTGATATTTCTTTAGATCATTTAATGATAATGATCCTGGATTTGATGAATTTTGTACTTTTTTAACAATATTTTTGGCAATTTTGCCTTCATAAAATGGTTTTATACCTTTTTTTGCTATTAATTCTAAAGTTTTGGCTAATTTTTTATTATAGATGATTGTACCATTTTCTTTAATTGAACCATCCTTATTAAAGTAAATTTCTTTTAAATCAGGGTTATTTTCTAAATATTTTACATCTTTTAATATGGTTCTTAATTTTTCTTCCATTGGAAAACCTTCCTTGGCAATTTTAATCGCTGGTTGAAATAGGCTTTCCCATTTTAATTTTCCATATTTTTTATGAGATTCTTTGAGAATTTTTAAAAGACCTGGAGTACCAACTGACAAACCACCATTTACTGCTTCCTTAAAATTCATGATCGAACCATCTTTTTTGATAAAAATTTTATCATGAGATTTTCCAGGTGCAGTTTCACGACCATTATAATAGGTTGATTTATTTTTTTGCTTATCATGATAGAGTAAAAATGCTCCGCCACCAATGCCAGAAGATTGTGGTTCAACAACATTTAAAACCATTTGAGCAGCAATTACAGCATCAATGGCATTACCTCCTTTTTTTAGCATTTTAGCCCCTGCCTCTGAGGCTCTTTTATCAAGGGTGGCAATCATGAATTTTTTACCTTCTATTTTATTGCTTTTGGCAAATTTGGGATATTCCTCACCTTCCCAATCATCATTATCATAATTTTGGGTAATTTTTTCTTTTTTGGGATTTAAGTTATTTTTGTGAAAATCTTGCAAAAGAGCTTTTATATTACCAGAAAATAAAGTTATGATTATTAATGTTATAATTATAGCAAGGCTGGAAAATATTTTTTTTTGATTCTTTGTCATCTTAGCTTCTTGATTGATAGGGTTGTTATCTGGTTATTTTGTTTTGTTAATATTTTAAATGTAAAGCCATCAAATTCAAATTTCTCATCTTCATCTGGTATTTTACCTATATTTGTTATAAGAAAGCCAGAAATTGTTGAAGAATTATCATCATCTTCCTTTAAATTCCAGTTTAATTCTCGATTTATGTCTCTAATTGGGGTTTTGCCATTAATTTTGAAATAGCCATTTGCTAATTTTTTTATTTTATGATTTTGAGAATTACCTTCATTAAATTCACCAATTATTTCCTCCACTATATCAAATAATGTTACTATACCATCAATTGTACCATATTCATCAACAACAATTGCAATAGTTTCCTTCTTTTTTCTAAATTCAACTAATTGATGTCCAATATAATTTTGAGGCGGAATAAAAAGAGGTTTTGTTGTAATATTTTGTAATGTAATTTTGCTTAAATCTCCAGAATATTTATTGATATTTTGGATTAATTTTCTCATATCTAAAATTGATGTAATATTGTCTTCATTTTTTTTCCAAAGAGGAATTTTGCTATGATTAATCTCAAAAGATTGCTTGATAATTGATTTTAATTCCTGATCAATATTAATTGATTTAATATGTTTTCTATGAGTTAAAATTTGTGAAATTTCTACCTCTTTTAAATCTAAAACACCATTAATCATATCTTTCTCAGATTTTAGGAAGGCACCCTGACTATGTTTTAATTCTACAACACCTCGAAGTTCGTCCAAATGGGCACTGGGGTTGGGTTTTTTATCATCATCCTCATATAAAAATTTAGTAAATTTGGTGGTAAAAAAAGTTAAAGGGGTTAGGATTTTGCTAAAAAATAATAAAAAGGGTGATAAAAATAAGGCTGTTTTTTCAGATTTCTTTAAAGCATAGGTTTTTGGTGTAATTTCGCTAAAAATAACAATTAAAATTGTCATAATAGCAGTTGCAAAAAATACACCACCTTCACCGCCAAAATACTCAATTGCAAGGCTGGTTGCCATGGATGAAGCTAAAATATTGACAATATTATTGCCAATGAGGATAGTTGCCATTAATTTATCTCTTTTAGATAGTAGATTTTCGACTATTTTTGCTTTTTTATTACCATCCTTTGCTAGGCGGTGTATTTTTCCTTCTGATGATGCAGTGAAACCTGTTTCAGATCCAGAAAAAAGACCAGAAATAATTAGCAAAATTGCAATTGATATTAGATATATTAAATCTTGATATCCTATCATTTAGGTCAGATTAATTATGTTTACAACATTACTATAATGGTTTTTTAAGGTGATGGCAAGTAATTTTAACTTATATATTGTGGTATATGACAAAATTATGCCCATATAGAATATATGAGCATAGATATTGGTAATATTATTCATTATCTTTTAAATATTGGTCATAAGCTTCTTGATCCATTAAATCATCAAGCTTATTGCTACCATCTAATTTAATTTTTACCAACCAACCTTCATTATTAGGACATTGATTTACTCTTTCTGGATAGTCATTTAATATTTCATTAACAGCAATGATCTCACCAGAAATTGGCATATAAACATCAGAAGCTGATTTTGCAGATTCAACAACAGCAAAAGCGTCATTTCTTGTGAATTTTGCTCCAACTTCAGGTAATTCAACATAAACTAACTCACCCAGAGCTTCAACCGCATGTTTACTGATGCCAATTTTTGCTTCATCCTTTTCAACTTTGATCCATTCATGATCTTTTGTAAATCTAACTGTCATAATCTTTATTTTAATTTATTATAAAATTCCATTTCAACAATATTTACAGAAATAGCAAGATTTTTTTTCTCTAATGATTTGGAAAAATAATTTTTTGCTAATTCTAGTAAATTTTGAGAGAAATTTTCAATTTTTTCTTTTGTTCTTCCTGGTAAAATCCTTATTTCAAGAAAAATAAAGGATTTATCAGCACCATCAGCCAAGTAAAAATCATCAAATTTTGTAGCACGACTTTTACAAGCATTAATATTAGTACCTAAATTATCAATTAATAAGGCATGAATTTTAGGAAATAACTCCTTAGAAAAAGATTGATCTTTTTCAATAATATTAGAGCTATATTCTAAGGTAATATGAGGCATTATTTATTGCTTTTTGTTCTAGCTGGTAAGAAATTTGGTGAGCAAATTTCAGCCAAAATTTTACGATTTCTAACAATGATATTTAATTTTTCACCATTAATAGCAATATCAGAATTTAAATAGGCTTGACCAATTGAAGTTTTTAATGTTGGAGAAAAACCACCACTAGTTAATTTGCCAATAATTTCACCATTCTTTTCAATTTCGGCACCTTCTCTAGCAATGCCTCTATCTAAAAGTTTAATGCCAACTCTTTTGATTTCAGCACCATTAGCTTTTTCAGGAATGATGCGGTCAGAGCCAAAGAAATTATCATTTGTTTTACTAACAACCCATGAAAGTCCAGCTTCAACAGGGCTAGTTTCTTCATTAAGATCATGGCCATATAAAGGGTAACCCATTTCTAAACGCAGAGTATCTCTAGCACCAAGACCAATTGGTTTGACAAATTCATTTTGGCATAATTCTAACCAAAAATTACTAGCTGCATCATTTTGGATACTAACTTCAAAACCATCCTCACCAGTATAGCCTGTTCTACTAATATAAACTTCTTGACCATTTTTTAGGGCAAATTCACCAAGATTCATATAGGGTAATTCCAATAAATTGCCATTAGCAATAAAATTTTGTAAAATTTCTTCAGATTTAATACCCTGAATGGCAATTAAAGAACGATTATCTAATTTGGTTAAAGTTAAGTCAGATGGTAAATTCTTTTCAAACCAGGCAATATCCTTTTCTTTACAGCCAGCATTAATAACAATAAAAAATTTTTCCTCAGCGATTCTGGTGATAATTAGATCATCGATGATACCACCATTTTCATTGGTAAGGACAGTATATTTTGCTAGATTATTTTTAGCGATTTTAAAATTACTTGGAGTTAATTTTGATAAAAATTCTGCGGAATTAGGACCTTCAATAGTGATTTGACCCATATGGGAAACGTCAAAAAGACCAACATTGTCATTTCTAACCCATTCATGTTCTTTTAACATGCCGAGAGGATATTCAACTGGCATTTCATAGCCAGCAAATTCAACCATTTTAGCCTTTTGATCCTTATGAGTTTGGTTTAAAGATGTTTGTTTCATTTTATTCGTCAGAAATATCAGGGATTATTAATTTTTTATTTTCTTCTTTTTCTTCAATGGCTTTGTCAATTTGTAACATTGAAGAGTCGGTAGATCTTGCTGTAATTGTTGCTAATATTAGGCAATTTCCCATAAAAATGGCAACTAATATCATGATGGTCTTGGTGATAGTTGCATTTGCCGCTTTAGAAGAAATTGCAGTATTAACACCACCGCTTGCACCAATACCACTTAAGGAATTATTACCAGATTTTTGCAATAAAACCAATATGATCATGATGGAGACAATAATGATTTGTGCTATTAATAGAATTAATTGTAAATTTGTCATCTTGTCATCAAAATTTATTATGGTCGGGGCGGAGAGATTCGAACTCCCGACCCCCTGGTCCCAAACCAGATGCGCTACCAGACTGCGCTACGCCCCGCCGATTATTTAAATTATAAATATTCATCAAAATTTAATTTAATTTGCTATTTTCCTTTATTCTATTTAAATTTGCAATATAATTATTAAATTAAGAATGATAAAATTATTTATAACGATTCTCATCATATTTTTTTCTAATATATCTTTTGCTTGGAAAGGATATGAAGATAATTCCACTAATATGATAGATATTGGTAAGGGAAATTTGGTTCGGGAAGGGATGATTATTGAATTTTTTGATTTTAATGAAAATAAAATTCATGAGGCGGAGGTAATTTTACGAGAATATTATGGTAATGTGGTAGAATTAACATTATTTGATATGGAATTGCAAAAGGAAAGAATATTTTTAATGGAAAACTAATGAAACAAACAATATTACTTTGCATATTAGATGGTTGGGGAATTGGCACGGAGCATAAAAATAATGCTATTTTTAGAGCCAAAACTCCCAATTATGACAGAATTTTAAAATCCTATCCTCATTCTCAAATTAAAACTTCTGGTTTGGATGTTGGTCTTCCTGATGGGCAAATTGGTAATTCGGAAGTTGGTCATATTTCAATTGGATCTGGCCGTATTATTCATCAAAATTTGCCAAGAATTAATAAGGAGATAGAGTTGGATAATCTTCAACATAACCCTATTTTACAAAAATTAATTGCTAAAAAAGATAATAAAATTTGCCATTTAATGGGTTTATTTTCCTTTGGCGGTGTCCATTCTCACTTGGATCATTTAATTTATTTAGCTCAATTTTTGTCAAAAAATGGCTTTTTGGTTAAAATTCATGCTATTTTAGATGGTCGTGATGTGCCGCAAAAAACAGCAATTGAAGATTTTGCTAAATTTAATGAAATTATTGCGGGTGATCAAAATATTCAGATAGTTACAATTTCTGGTCGTTATTATGCTATGGATCGTGATAAAAAATGGGATCGAACCAAATTATCTTATGATTCGATTATTTTTGGTGAAGGTAAAAAATATAATGATATTAATGGCTGTATTAATGATCACTATAAGAATAATATTACTGATGAATTTATTTTACCGAGTATTATTGCTAATTATGATGGGATTAAAAATGGAGAAGATATAATTTGTGCTAATTTTAGGGCTGATCGCGTTAGACAAATTTGCTCTGCTATTTTAGATCCAAATTTTAGTGAATTTTCAACCAAAAAAATCGATTTTAATGCATCTATCGCTATAACTAGCTATTCTGATGAATTAAATAAATTTCAGGAAATTCTTTTCCCTGGCATTGATGTTAAAAATTCTTTAGGGGAAATTTTGCAAAATAATAATTTAACACAATTAAGGATTGCTGAAACTGAAAAATATGCTCATGTTACCTTCTTTTTTAGCGGTGGTCGTGAAAAGGAATTTGCTCTTGAAGATCGTATTTTGATTAATTCGCCAAATGTTGCAACCTATGATCTTAAGCCAGAAATGTCAGCAATTTCAGTGACTGAAAATATTATTGAGCAAATTAAATCTGATAAATATGATTTTATTGTAGTTAATTATGCTAATCCTGATATGGTTGGTCATAGTGGAGTTTTAGATTCGGCAATTGATGCTTGCTCGGTGATTGATAAGCAATTGGGTCAGTTAGAAAAGGAAATTTTGAAAATTAATGGTAAAATGCTAATTACTGCTGATCATGGTAATATTGAAGATATGATTGATGAAAAGGGCAATCCCCATACGGCTCATACTTTGAATCCTGTACCATTAATTTTAATTTCTAATGATAATAAAAAATACCATCTCAAGGATGGTATTTTATCGGATATTGCTCCAACAATATTAGATTTGATGGTAATTGATAAGCCAGATGAGATGAATGGGGAGTCATTGATATGTTGAGTAAGAAATAGATATAGAGTTAATGAGGGTGTGCATGCCACAAATAAATTATCCTTTAAAGAACCATTCATAACTGAAGTGGTCTTCTTTATGGAGAAAATTTATTATTCTATGCTATAATACCAATTATCATTTAAAAAGATGAAGATAGATTGTTTAAACATAAAATATTTTTTTAAATTGATTATTGGTATAATATCATATTGAAAATAATGATACTTATAATAAAATTGCTTGATATAAGCTGCAAATTAATTTAATTAATATAATGTTCGATTTTATAGAAAAGACAGATCCAGAAATTTCTATCTGGATGAATAAGGAATTAGAAAGACAAAAATATAAAATTGAACTTATTGCTTCTGAAAATATTGTAAGTAAAGCAGTATTACAAGCTGGTGGGAGTGTTTTTACCAATAAATATGCTGAAGGATATCCTAAAAAGAGATATTATGGTGGATGTGAATTTATGGATGAGATTGAGCAAATTGCAATTGATAGAATTTGCAAATTATTTGGTGCAAAATTTGCTAATGTGCAGCCTCATTCTGGTGCTAGTGCTAATCTTTCAGTATATAATGCTTTTTTAAATCCGGGGGATAGTATTTTAGGCATGTCCTTACCAGCTGGAGGTCATTTGACTCATGGTGCTCAAAAAACAGTTTCTGGCACTTGGTTTAATGCTATCCAATATGGTATTAGGGATGATGATGGTTTGATTGATTATGATCAGGCTAGAGAATTGGTAATTCAATATAAGCCAAAAATTATTATTTGCGGTACTTCATCATATCCTCGAATTATTAATTGGCAAAAATTCCGTGAAATTGCGGATGAAGTTGGGGCTTTGCTTTTGGCTGATATTTCCCATATTTCTGGTCTTGTTGTTGCTGGTTGCTATCCTTCTCCTGTTCCTTTTGCTGATATTATTACTTCTACAACTCATAAAACACTTCGTGGTCCAAGAGGTGGTGTGATTTTAACTAATCAAGAGGATCTGGCTAAAAAGATTAATTCTGCAGTTTTTCCTGGTGTGCAATCTGGTCCATTAATGCATGTTATTGCTGCTAAAGCAGTAGCTTTTAGAGAGGCTTTGCAGCCAGAATTTAAAATTTATTCTGAAAATGTTGTTAAAAATGCCAAAATTTTAGCTAAAACCTTAATTGATCGTGGTTTAAAAATTACAACTGGTGGTACTGATTGCCATTTGATGGTTGCTGATTTAACCTCATTAGAAAATTTAACTGGCAAGGAGGCAGAAAAATGTTTGGAAAGGGCTGGTCTTACTTGTAATAAAAATGCTATTCCAAATGATCCTCGTAGCCCTTTCGTGACTTCGGGTTTACGATTTGGAACTCCGGCAGGTACAACAAGAGGTTTTGGTGAAAAGGAATTTGAAAAAATTGGTCATTTAATTTGTGATATTTTAGAATCATTTGTTAAAAATGACTTATCAATAGAAAAAAATAAAGATTTTGAAGAAAAAATTAGATTAGAAGTTAAAGATTTATGTTTAAAATTCCCAATCTATGAGTGATGACACACCAGAACTAGTAAGGCATCTGAGGAATTTTACCTCAATTTCTCTTCTCTTTATATTCATATTCTTCATTTGTGGTTATATTACTATGTTGCTTGTTGCTATGACAATGGCACCAAATTTGGAAGTTGCTTTGAGCTATATTGTTTTTCCAAATTGGGATAATATTCTAACATTATGGAGTATTTTACTTAAATATTGGGTCTTTTACTTCAAGAATTTAGAATATCTTAAATGGGATAGTGCAGTTCCTACTGCAACTTCTAGCATTAATTTTTTCGTTTTAAAATTATATCTCACAACTTTTTTACCTTATAGTTTACTTTTAATTTTAATTTGGAGATTAAGAGCACCATTAATGGATTGGAGGCCATTTAAAAAGTCAGAATCAATCCATGGTAATGCTAAATGGGCCGATGATAAGGTGATTAGAAAAATGGGTCTCAAAGCAAAAAGAGGTGTTTTACTTGGTATGCATCGGGGAAAATTTTTAATAGCTGATGATTATCAACATATTTTACTTTTTGCACCAACCGGTTCTGGTAAGGGTGTGGGTTTTGTAATTCCCAATTTATTATTTTGGCAAGATTCGGTTATTATTCATGACATTAAATTAGAAAATTATGAATTAACTTCTGGCTATCGTAAAAATAAATTACATCAAAAGACTTTTTTGTGGAATCCTGCTGATCCTGATGGTATTAGCCATTGTTATAATCCTATGGATTGGATTTCTAAAAAATCGGGTAAAATGGTAGATGATGTACAGAAAATTGCCAATTTTTTACTTCCAGAACAGGAATTTTGGCAAAATGAAGGTCGTTCATTATTGGTTGGGGTTATGCTTTATCTTTTAGCAGATGATTCCAAACCAAGTACTTTAGGTGAGGTTGTAAGAACTCTTAGAAATGATGATGTAGTTTATAATTTGGCCGTAATTTTAGATACTATGGGGAGGGATATTCATCCTGTATCTTATATGAATATTGCTGCCTATTTACAAAAGCCTGATAAGGAAAGAGGTTCTGTTACTTCAACCGCCAATTCTTCATTAGAATTATGGGCTAACCCTTTGATTGATAAAACAACAGCAACTAGTGATTTTAATCTGAATAATTTTAAGAAAGAAAAACATACCTTATATATTGGTTTGACTCCTGATAATATTTCCCGTTTAAAACCATTAATGGGGATTTTTTATCAGCAAGCAGCTTCTTTTTTTACTGCCAGAATGCCAAGACCAGATGAAAAGATTGGTGTTTTAATGATGATGGATGAGTTTCCTACCTTAGGTAAATTAGAACAATTTCAGGCTGGTATTGCTTATTTTCGTGGTTATAGGGTGAAATTATTTTTAATCATTCAAGATACTCAGCAGCTTAAAGGGATTTATGAAGAGGCGGGGATGAATTCTTTTCTTTCTAACTCAACCTATCGTATTACTTTTGCTGCAAATAATATCGAGACAGCAAATTTAATTTCACAATTAATTGGCAATAAAACTGCTGTTCAGGTTTCTAGTAATAAACCAAAATATTTAGATCTTAATCCTGGTGCTCGTAATTTACATATTTCTCATACTCAAAGGGCCTTATTATTACCGCAAGAAGTTATTCAATTACCAAGAGATGATCAAATTATTTTAATTGAATCTCAACCTCCAATTAAGTCAAAAAAGATTAAATATTATTCTAGTAAATTTTTTAAGAAAAGATTATTACCTCAGATTTCAATACCAAAGCAAGAGCCTTATATTCCTCCAAGACCAGAAAAAGGAAAATCTCCTGAAGAAAAAAAGCAAGAGCAAGAGGCTCAGCAGAATCAAGAGAAAATAGAGGAAGCAACATGAAATTAGAATTAAAAAATATCAATAAATCATTTTTTATTGAAAAAAAAGAGCTGAAAATCCTAAAAGATATTAATTTATCTTTAGATTCTGGGCAAATTACTGCTTTGGTTGGTCCTTCTGGTTCTGGAAAAACCACTCTTTTACAAATTGCTGCTTTGCTTGATAACCCAACTTCTGGCAAAGTTATTTTTGGCAGAAAATCTCTTTCTGATAGTAATGATAAGGATAGGACAGAATTTCGTAAGAAAAATATTGGCTTTATTTATCAAGATCATAATTTACTGCCAGAATTTACGGCAATTGAAAATATTATTATGCCATTATTAATTCAAAAAATTGATAAAAAAACAGCATTAAAAAAAGGGGAAGAAATTTTGGAAAAAATTGCTTTAAAGGATAAAAGAGATATTTTTCCCTATGAATTATCAGGTGGTCAGCAACAAAGAATTTCTATTGCTAGGGCGATTATTTCTAAGCCAAAAATTATTTTTGCTGATGAACCAACAGGGAATTTGGATTCTAAAAATTCTAAAAATATTTTCCAGATTTTTTATGATTTTACAAAGGAATTTAATATTAATTCCTTAATTGTAACTCATAATATGGCTTTGGCTCAAAAAATGGATCAGATAATTAAAATTGAAGATGGAAAAATTTCCAATTAAAAAAAATATTACTGAACATTTTCTTGATTTTAGACAGATTTTTATCAAATCCTTAATATTTTTTCTGACTTTCTTTCTAATTGGATATTTTTTTTCGGAAAGAATCTATAATTTTTTATTAGAACCGCTTGCTATTAATTCCGATATTGATCGTAGAATTATTTATACTTCTCCAATTGAAGCCTTTTTATCCTATATTAAATTAGCTTTTATTTTTTCTTTATTTTGTTCATTGCCAATTATTTTATTGCAATTTTATCTTTTTTTAACTCCTGCTCTTTATAGGAAAGAAAAATCTGTTATTTTAATAATTTTTATTTTTTCTCCTATTTTATTTTTTGTAGGAATTGCCATTTGCTATTATATTTTATTACCTTTAGCTCTGAAATTTTTCTTAAGTTTTGAGAATATTAATACAGTAATGCCAATTATTTTAGAAGCTAGAATTAGTGAATATTTGAAATTGATTTTAAATATGATTTTGATTTTTGGAGTGATTTTTCAAATACCCTTATTGATGATTTTATTGGTTAAATTTCATAAGATTGGTAGAAATCATCTTAAAAAATTCCGTAAATATTATATTATTTTATCTTTTATAATTGGTGCAATTTTTACTCCTCCAGATATTTTTAGTCAAATTTTTATTGCAATGATTATGATTTTATTTTATGAGATAATTTTATTATTTATCCGAAAAGATCAGTGATTTTCTGGGGTAATATATATTTTTATTTGATAAATTGATATTGTTATTTTTGCAAATATCATGAAATATTTCTTCACCATTTTTAGAAAATAATGCTATATCATTAATTTTATTATTTTTTAGATCATCTATAAGATTTTGGGATAATTTTTTGGAGTTAATTTTATAGATAATTTTTCTTTGAATATTATATCTTAATTTCTGTAATTTCTTGGCAATATTAATGGTTATTTTTTCTCCCGATAGGTAAATTATTTTTTCTGTTTTGGGAATTAATTTTTCTGTAATTATTTTATCTAAAAGAGATTGAGCAGAATTATTACCATGAATGATATTATTATAGCCTAAATCTTTCAAAATATTAGCAGAAATTTCTCCAACGGTAAAAATAGGATTATTTTTTGCTATTTGCATTTTCTCAATAGCAAAAATAGCATTCATACTGGTGATAATTATGGTAAAATTATCCGATATTTTTTCTATTTTCAATTCTTCTACTTCTAGGATATTGGCATTGATAATTTGAAAACCATTTTCTTCAAAATTATAATTATTTGAATGATATTTATTATTGGATTTGATTAATAAAATTGATTTTTTAGCCATATTTTAGGTCTTTATGCATCCACCTCCACCAAAGTAACAAGTTGCTTTGACTCAAAAAAGAGATTTGCTTTTTTTAGGGTGAGTTATTTAGATATATCTAAAATTCTTTTTCATATTTTAAATATAAAATAGCAGATTCTGTTGTTTCTTTAGTTATTTTATTGTCAATTTTATCTTTTGAATAGCCGATATAGCTGGAAAGGCCGTGAAGAATGTTATTTTTAGGGAATTGATAGCCTAAGGAGATTTCATCGACAATCTCATCTTCGCCATTAGTGCCAATTTCTTGATATTGAACTTTGGAAATTATATAGGTTAGATAATAATTTTGATAAAGATTTAACATTAAATATTTTGTTAATAAGTTAATATCTTTTAATTTATTGCCCTTATAATTATCTAAATGGGCATATTCAATAAAAACTCTTGATAGGATATTTTCTGTTATAGGAATTTGATAATTGATATTAGCAACATAGGATTTTTGATCAGAAATTTTGGATCTGGCAATATTAGATTGCCTGTCATTAATGGCAGATTTAACATAGCCAAAATGATAAGATAATTTTTCTTGATTACCAAAATTATAATTAATATCTAAGGCCGAAGAATAGGAGGCAAAAAGTGATTTATCATTACCAACATTAATGGTATAATTATCGATATAATCTCTTTTAGTTATAAGGCTATTTTCTAGATATTTATTATCATTAAAATAGCTAGAAAGGGTGAATTTATATTGACCATTTCCATTTTCATTGCCAGACATAATTGCGGTTTTAAAGGCGAATTTTTCAGCAAAACGGTAATATTTTGAAGCTTTATTTAAAATCCAAATATAGTTACTTCTTTTCCAAGCCTGTCCAAAATTTAGGGTATTTTTACCAAGAGAAAATTCTAGATTATCATATTGATATTTAAGATATAATTTTTCAAGATAAGCACCTTCATTTTCAAAGGATCTAGTGCCAGAATTGGGGATTGCAGCAGCTCTTTTGGTATCTTCAGAATATTGATCCATATCAGAAGTTTTAATTACGGAATTTAAAGATAATTTTTTAGTAATTTTGGCTTTAAGATTTAATTTAAGTTTGCTTTTATATTCCTTATATTCTTCCTGAGAATCATTTGAATCATAATTATTAATGGCATAGATTTCAGTTCTAATTTTGCCAGAAATGATATTGTCATTGGTAAAAGAATGGGAAGGGAGAAATGTTAGGATTATTGTTATGATTTTTATTATTTTCATCTTTTACAGCGATAATTTGTTAAAATAATATCTTGTCCCATTTAAAAATGGACAATGATATAAGCTTAATTTAAGTTTTTATTGTAACATATTATGATATAAAAAGCGAGAAAATTATGGTGAAGGAATAGGTTTGTTAGAGCTATTATTAGTGCTAGCGTTAGATATGGTTGTTGATGGTAAGTTTTGGAGTTCCTGAATTTGGTTTTTGTATTGCTTTTATTAGTGTTTTAATCAATTCTAATTCTTCTTTATTGTAATATTCATTATTTGTTCTAGGTAACCCATTTTCAAACATATCTTCAATTCTTGATATTTTATACCATTTCCCATTTAAAAATAGACAATATAGCAAAATATTTTTATTTGATATTTGTAAAAAGATGAAGCTAGATTGTTCAATCTTTTAACATAGTTTTTTAGATGGGAAATGGTATTATTTCCTGATGAATCGAAAAATGTCATAGTTCCAATTCCATGTGGTTTTGTGGATTCTATTTCATACTGACCCATATAGGTTAATTTATTTTTAGTCTTTGGATCTTGATACTCAAACTGAATTATTTTTGTAGGTTTATCATGCGAAATGAATTTAAAACCTTCTTTTGGCATAATTTAATATTTAAATTTAATATTCATTTTCCTCCAAATATCATATTTCTCTTCTGGTAAATTGCGAATAGGGCTACAATCTTTTAGAGTTTTGGCGATTGATTTTGTGATTTTTGATAAAATTTTTGGGTCAATCTTACTTAATGCAATTTGATTGGTAAAGACCATATTATTATAATCAATAACACCATTTTCTTTTACTTGAACATTAACATTAACATCTATATTAAATTTTTTAAACCCTTTTTTTGATTCCTGATAACATCTAGTAATTTGAAATTTTAGATTAGATTTTTCACGGTCAGAAATGCCAATTTCATTAATTTGATTATATTCTTTGATATCATAAATTTGTGATTTTTCGGGTTTTTTCTCTATTTTTTTTACTTTTGGTTGTTTTATTTTTTTCTTTTCCCGTTTTTTAGGTGGTTTTTTGTTAATGATTGTTTTTTTTGGTTTGAATTTGGGTTTTTTCTTTATTTTCCTTTTTTTCTTTTTTTGGATTTTATTTTCCGATTTTACCTTCTTTTTTGGTTGAGTTTTTTTAATTCTTTCTTCAATGATATTAACTTTAATTTCTTTGGTTTGCTTGGGTTTTTTAGGTTCAGAATTACCAATATTAAAAATGACGATTAGGGCGGTTAAAATATGCAATATTGATGAAAAAATAATACTTTTAATCATAATTTATTTTTTTTGCAGAGATTTTCTATCAAACATTCATCACATTTGGCTTTTCTGGCTGTGCAAATATAGCGACCATGCAAAATTAACCAATGATGGGCATGTAATTGCCATTTTTTGGGTGTTTTTGATAGGATTTTTTTGGCAGTTTTGTCAATTGTCGCTTCATTTAACAGGCCAATTCTATTGCTAACTCTAAAAACATGAGTATCAACTGCAATAGTTTTTTTGCCAAAAGCACAATTTAAAACCACATTTGCTGTTTTTTCTCCAACTCCTGGCAATTTTACTAAATCTTCAAATTTATCTGGTACTATGCCCTGATATTTTTCCTCAAGAATTTTTGATAAGGCCATGATATTTTTAGCCTTAGAATTAAAAAGACCAATAGTTTTGATATAATCTTTTAATTTTTCCTCCCCAATATTTAAAATATCCTTCGATGTTTTAACAATTTTAAAAAGTTTGGATGTAGCTTTATTTACCCCAATATCTGTTGCCTGAGCAGAAAGAACAACAGCGACTAATAATGTAAAATGATTATGGAAATTTAATTCGGTTTTTGGATGTGGATTTTGCTTAGAGAAAATTTCAAAAATTTCATTAATTTCTTTTGTTTTTAATAAAGTCACTTATTATTTATTGTTAGTTTTTAACCCTTATTAAATAGGGTGTTTTATTTATTGCAATAATCCCCACCAAAATGATCCAAGATCATTTTGACTTCCCCATAAGGGGAGTTGAATAGAACTAAATTTTCTTATGGCTTAACTTCGCTTACGGGGTAGAAAGCGAAAAAGAGCTTTTTTGTTGGGGGTTAATTAAAAATATCAGTTAAAACAAAAATAATTTAAATGATAAAAATTATCTCCTTCATCCTATTATTTTGCAATATAAATAACGTTTTAGCAAATGATGTATTTTTTCTTAATTCTAAATCTTTAAAATCTGAAATTCAAAAGGATCCTGCTAGAATTAAGGAAATTCAGAATAATTTTATAAATTCTCAAATTAATGAGAATAATATTTTAGAAGAATTTCAACCAAAATTAACAGGCTCTTATTCTTATCAAAAAACCAATCAATCATTTCAGAATTTTTTTCCTGTTATATCGCCATTAAGTAATTTTGCAACAGCAATAGAGAAAGAATTTCAATCTGGTATTAAAACTTCTATTGGTAATGTTTCTTATCGCCGGAAATATGGTAATAATATTCCAGAAACTCGTAATGCTTTATTTTTTTCCACTAATGTTGATCTTTACAAAAATTTTCTGGGACGCATTTCAAAATCGAAAGTTAAAAATGTTAAATTGCAAAAGGAAATTAATTTATTACAACAAAAAATAGACAGTAAAATTTTTGAATTGTCGATTTTAAGAATCTATTATAAATTAATTTTAAATGAGGAAGCTATACTTATTTCCAATAAGTTACTACAATTATCTAAAAAGCAATTAAAGGATTTGCAAAAGAAATATAATAATAAAATTGCTACAATTGATGATTTGGAAAGGCAAAAACTTGAGGTGATATCTCGTGATAATAAAATTTTAAGTTTAAAAAAAGAGAGAGAATTATATTTTAAAGATTTAAAAAGATTATTACCAAATTTAGCTGATAATGATTTGAAATTATCGCAATATGATTATCAGAAAATTGAAAATAATTTTTTAAAATTAGCTGCTAATATTAGTGCCAGAAAATCAGCACCAATGGAATTGACATTTTATGATGATATTTTACTAAAAGAAAAAGAATCATATAAAATGCAAAAGAAAATTGCTGATACTCATAGTGATATTGATATTGTTTTGAATGCTGAAATACACAGATTTGATGGCAATAATAGCTTGACTGATTCTTATGAAAATATTCCTGCTAATAAGGATGATAAATATTATAATATTGGGGCAGAAATTACTATTCCATTTGGCAAGATTAAAAAAGATAATGAAAAATTAAAAATTAAATCTAGCAATTTATCATATTTAATTAAAAAGGAAAAATTATTAGCAGATTTGGATATTTACCATTTGGAATTTATCGCTAATGTTAAATTAATATATAGATCTCTTGAAAATCAAAATAATAGTGCCAAAAGTTCTAAAATTATTTTGAATGAATCGCACAAAAAATATAATCAGGCTCGATTATCATTACAAAGATTGCTTGATGATGAAAATATGGATTTGGAGGTATCATTATCTAGAATTTCTATTTCGGAATCATTTTTGGATATTATTTTTAATTATTTAACTATTTTTACTTTAATAGATGTATAAAATTACCGAATTTTTTATTAAAAATAGTAAATTTACAGCTGTAATTACGGCTACAATTATTTTTGTTGGTTTATATTCTGTTAAATATATTAAATCTGAATCTCGTCCGTCCGTAGATTTTGCCACAGCAGTAATTTTAACCAATTATGATGGTGCTTCAGCTGCTGATATTGAAACGAAAATTACCAAACCAATTGAAGATGAAATTGCTACAATTAGCGATGTTAAGGATATAAAATCGGTAAGTCAGCCAGGGAAAAGCACAATTACTGTGCGTCTTGATATTGATAAGAGAGGTTTGGATGTTGATAAAATAATGGCAGATTTACAAAGGGCAGTTGATCGCACTCCAAATTTACCTAATGATTTACAAGATAAACCTACTTTTACAGAAATAAAATCAGAAGAAATATTAATTTTGCAATTAGCAATTATTGGTTCTAATGAAAATAGAAATCGTGATATTATTTCTAAAATTATCAAAGAGGATTTAGAAAATAACAAAAATATTAAAAGAGTCTCAATGCGTGGCTATAAGGAGAGAAGATTTAATATTGATCTTGATCCAACTAAAATGGCACAAAATAATATTAGTATTTTAGAAATTGCTAATAAAATTCGTTCCCGAAATATTTCCATTCCAAGTGGTAATATTGAATCTAATTCTATTAAGGCTTTGACCAGAATTGAAGCAAAGATCCAAAATGTTTTAGATTTAGAAAATATTATAATCCGCTCTAATTTTAATGGTCAAATTATCAAATTAAAAGATTTGGCTAATATTAGTGATAATGAGGAGGAGATTGATGTAATTACTAGCTTTAATGGTAAGGATGCTACTTTGATTGATATTTATAAAAAATCGGGATCTGACATTATTAAATTAATTAATCAATTAAAAGAAAAAATCCAAATTTATGAAATGCAATATCCAAATATTGCAATTAATATTGTTTATGATGAATCGAATGAAGTTAATACTCGCCTCTCTATTTTAACTTCTAATGCTGCCATTGGTCTGATCATTGTTTTAATTTCACTTTTTATATTTTTACCCTTTAGAGTTGCAATCTATTCTTCTATTTCTTTACCTATTATTATTGCTGCGATTATTTCCTTTATGTTATTTTTTAATTTAACATTAAATACTATCACAATTTTATCTTTGGTTATTGTTCTTGGAATGTTGGTTGATGATAGTGTTATTATTAGTGAAAAATTCTCAAAATATTATCGCAAAGGATATGATCCGAAGGAAGCTGCTTTATTGCCAATTAAGAATTTGGCTTTTCCTATTTCTATTACAATTTTTACAACTATTGCAGCCTTTTTGCCAATGTTAATTACTAAAGGTATTATGGGTCAATTTATTAAATGGATTCCGATTATTGTTTCTTTGGCTTTATTTTTATCATTGATTGAATCATTTTGGTTATTACCTGTCAGATTAGCTTCAATCAAAAATAGGGTGAATCACAAAATTAAAGAAACTGATTGGTTTACCAAATTTGAAATTGCTTTTGAAAGGATGATTTTTATTTTAGTGACAAAAAGATATTTGATGTTACTAGCTTTTTTTGCTGTGATTTTTACTTCCTTTTTCTTTTTGGGGAAAAATAAATTTATTCTATTTCCTAATGATCAGGTAAAAAATTATATGGTGAGAATGAAATTAGATAAAAATAGTAAAATTGAAAATAGTAATGAATTGATGAAGGAGGCAGCAATCAAAATTTCTCAAAAATTGAATGATAATATTGAATCAATTACTGCTTTTGCTGGTATTTCTGATTTTAAAGAACATTTACCAAAATATTCTCGTGGTGAAAATGTTGGCTATATGTTGATTGAGGTTAATGATTATACCGAATTTAACATTGCTCCAAAGGAAATTCTGGAAAAATTGCAAAAAATTGATTTTAGTGAATTTGAAGAAATTACCTTTGAATCAGCAGTAAATGGTCCACCAATTGGCAATGATATTGAGGCAGTAATTCAATCTAATAATTTGCAAGATATTGACAAGATAATTGCTATGATTATTGCTGATATTCAGGATATTGATGCTATATCAAATCTTGATAATGATGATGTGATTGGTGAGGATGAAATTTTTATTAATTTTAATTATGATAAAATAAATCGTCTTAATTTAGATATTTCTGACATTTCTAATGCTGTTAGAATTGCAATTGCTGGACAAATTATCTCTGATGTGACTTTAAATAATGAGGAGGTGAATCTTTTTGTAAGATTTAAAGATCAAAAGAGAAGATCTTTACAGGATTTAGAAAATATTATTATTTTTGATCAAAATCAGAATATTATTTTATTGAAAGATTTGGCTAATTTTGAGATAAAATCTGGCAGCGCCTTTATTAAAAGATTTGATAATCAAAGATCAAAAACTTTAATTGGTGATGTTGATGAGGATATTATGACTCCAACCGAAGCTAATCAATTGATTAGGGAATCTTTTGAGAAATATAAAAATAATTTTCCGGGAATTTCGATCAAATTTGCAGGTGTTGAGGAAAGTACTAGTGAGTCATTACAAAGTTTATTTTACGCTTTCCAGCTATCTTTAATTTTAATTTTTGCTATGCTGGTATTATTATTTAGAAGCTATTTTAAACCATTAATTATTCTTTCAACAATTCCATTAGGATTTTTTGGATTTTCAATTGCTTTTTATTTTCATGATAAGCCTCTTTCATTTATGTCGATGATTGGAATTATTGGTTTAAGCGGTATTATTATTAATTCTGGGATTATTTTAATTAGCTATATTAATCAATTAAGATCAGAAAATGACAATAAAAAATTATCAGAAATTTTATCCTATGCCTCTGCCATGAGGTTACGATCGGTTACAATAACATCCTTTACTACAATTGCTGGCCTTTTCCCAACAGCCTATGGTTTGGGTGGTTATGATGCAATTTTATCACCAATGACATTATCGCTTTTATGGGGCTTAAGCTCTGGCACAATTTTAACAATTATCTGGGTACCTTGTGCTTATGCTATATTTGATGATATTCAAAATCTATTCCAAAAAATTCCTCATAAAAAGTACTAAAATAATAAATCCTCCTAAAAAAAGAAAACCGCTTTTTTGAGTCAAAGTGATCTATGATCACTTTGGTGGGTCTGGATCTTCTAACCCCCTAAATTTTCTTGCATAAATAATTACTAACTTTTGCACTATAAGTCTTATTTATCAAGGACTCTATTGTGTTTATAGAAGAAATTTCTCTTTATCAATTACAGTAATACCATTTCCCACCTTTAATAATAGGAAATTAACAGTAAATCTAACTTCATCTTTTTAACCCTAAATCATCAAAAAGCCTTGTGTTCTATTAATATAGGACAGTCATTTTTTAATAATTTATGATTAAAAATATTTTACTTTTAAATTATATCTTTAAGTAAAAGTTACAAATTACTCAGAATTTTTTCAAAATTCTTGCGTCATTTGTGTTATATCTACTATTAAAGATGGGAATTGGTATAATATTAAAACATAACTATCATACTATAAAAAAACTTTTCCGCAAAGTCTTGCTCTGATCTCAGCTTTTTCTTTCTTACAAAAAGAGTAATTAAACATGACTTCTGAATGTTTATTAGAATTCTAATAAAGAAGTTTGTTAAGGTTTTAAAGAGATTGAATATTTAGGGGGTTAGAAAGGGGGTAGATGCCAAAAATAAACTAATTTATTATATTCTCACCACCTCCTGCAGAAGGTGGCTAGGCTTAATTATGTGATATTGGCTTTACTTTCTTTTATGATATATATGTGGTTATGACTTTGAATGTGATAATTGGCTAACCTCTTTCTATATTAAAGTTTTTTTTTAAAGTTTACACAACCCTAGGTTGGTAAAGTGAAAATAATTTCCTATCAGCAGTTGGTGTTTTTTTGGCGTTTTTTACATTAAAAGCTTGGTTTACAAGGGTTGGTGATGATAATATGGCTTTTTACAAATTTATTTGACTATTAAAAAAAATACTTTTAGAGAGGGAATATTATTAATGACTTTATATTTATCATTCAGTGCATAATGATATTATACCATCTGCTTTTAATAATTTATGATTAAAAATATTTCGTTATATCTGCTATTAAAGATGGGAAATGGTATTAATTTGATGATTGCAATTATATTTTGATAAATTATATTTATTTGATCTGTAATTGATTTAATTTCTTATGAAAACATTAATTAAAAATTTCTTTAAGTCAGACTCTTCAAGTGGTATAATATTATTATTATTCGCTATTTTTGCGATGATTTGTGTCAATTCTCCATTGCGACCTTATTATGAAGATTTTCTTAATACAGGATTGAATTTAAATTTATCATTCATTGGTATTTTTAAGGAAATGACCATTAAATTATGGGTCGATGATGCTTTAATGGCAATTTTCTTTTTTCTTATCGGTATTGAATTAAAACATGAAATTATCAATGGTGAATTATCAAATAGATCTGCCATTATAAAGCCTTTGATTGCAGCAATTGGTGGCGTTGTTGCTCCAGCTTTAATTTTTGCTCATATTAATAATGGTATGGTTGATAATATAAGGGGTTGGGCTATTCCGACTGCTACTGATATTGCGTTTGCAATTGGGGTTTTAAATCTTTTTGGTAATAAGGTTCCAAAATCATTAAAAATATTCCTAGTAGCATTGGCAGTAATTGATGATTTGGTGGCAATTTTGATTATTGCTATATTTTATAGTGATAATATTGCCATAGGATATTTGCAATTATCTGGATTAATTTATGTCTTATTATTTATTTTAAATCGTCAAAAAGTTACTAGCCTATATCCTTATTTAATTTTGGGTGCTATTTTGTGGGTTTTTATTCTAAAATCTGGTGTTCATGCCACTATTGCTGGTGTTACTTTGGCTATGTTTTTACCTGCTAAATTGAAATATAAAAAAGGCTTTGCTCCTCTTTATATAGTTGAGAATTTTTTACATAAGCCGGTAAATTATATTATTTTACCTATTTTTGCCTTCGCTAGTGCTGGGATTTTATTTGAAGGAATATCTTGGGATATTTTATTAGATCCTTTAGTATTTGGTATTATTATGGGTTTATTTGCTGGTAAACAAATTGGTGTTGTGGCAACAATCATTATCATCAATAAATTAAAATTAGTACAATTTTTTCAAAATTCTAATATTTATCAATTTTATGGTGTTGCTACTTTGACTGGTATTGGATTTACTATGAGTTTATTTATTGGTAATTTGGCATTTACTGATTCTGAAATGTTAAATAAGGTTAGAATTGGCGTGATGGTGGCTTCAGCACTTTCTGCTATTATTGGATCATTATTGATTTATATTGGTATTAAGAAAAATTCTACCCAGTCTTAATTTGAAGAATATTACATAAAATGCTTAATTTTATTTTGACAAAATTTTTTGGTTCAGTAAATGATCGAATCGTTAAATCTTATAATCCTATAATTGAGCAGATTAACTCATTTGAAGAGGAAATATCACAATTATCAGATTCTGATTTAAAAAATAAAACTCAATATTTTAAGAAAGAATTACAAAATGGCAGAAATTTGGATGATATTTTGCCAGAAGCTTTTGCCGTTGTAAGGGAAGCATCGAAAAGAGTTTTGAATATGCGTCATTTTGATGTGCAATTAATTGGTGGTATTATTCTCCATCAAGGAAAAATCTCTGAAATGAAAACAGGGGAGGGTAAAACCCTAGTATCTACCTTACCATCCTATCTTAATGCTCTATCTGGAAAATCAGTTCATATTGTGACAGTAAATGATTATTTGGCTAAAAGAGATTCGGCTTGGATGGGTCAAATTCATGAATTTTTAGGATTGAAAATTGGATGTATAATTGCCGGAATGTCAGATCAAGAAAGGAAAGAGGCCTATAAAAGCGATATTATTTATGCTACAAATAATGAATTGGGCTTTGATTATTTAAGAGATAATATGAAATTCTCTCTTGATGAAATGGTAACAAATGGCCGTTCTTTTGCCATCATTGATGAGGTAGATTCTATTTTAATTGATGAATCTAGAAGCCCATTAATTATTTCTGGACCTACAAATGATAATTCTGAATTATATCAAAAAGTTAATAAATTAATCCCAGAATTATCAAAGGAAGATTATGAAATTGACGAAAAAGCCAATCATATATCACTAACTGATGAAGGATCTGAAAAGGCTGAAAAAATCTTAAGAAAATATGGTTTAATTAAATCAGATTCTGATTTATTTGATATGGATAATATGGGTATTATGCATCATTTTAATCAGGCTTTAAAAGCTCATATTTTATTTTCTAATAATAAGGATTATATCGTTAAAAATGGCAATATTATTATTATTGATGAATTTACTGGTAGAATGCAAGAAGGTCGTAGATTTTCGGATGGTTTACATCAAGCATTAGAAGCAAAAGAAAATTTAAGGGTAAAAAATGAGAATCAAACCCTATCATCAATTACCTTCCAAAATTATTTTCGTCTTTATGATAAATTATCTGGTATGACAGGTACGGCAATTACTGAAGCTGCTGAATTTGAAGAAATCTATAATTTAAAAGTTGTGCAAATTCCAACTCATCGTATCATTAGTAGAATTGATGATGATGATGAAATTTACAAAAGCAAAGCTGAAAAATATAAGGCAATAGTTGCTGAAATTAAGGAATGTCATGCAAATAATCAGCCAATTTTGGTTGGTACAGTTACAATTGAAAATTCGGAATATTTATCAAAATTACTAAAAAAAGAAAAATTACCTCATAAGGTTTTAAATGCTAAATTCCACATGGAGGAATCTAAAATTATTTCTCAAGCTGGTATTCCTGGTGCAATTACTATTGCAACCAATATGGCTGGTCGTGGTACTGATATTAAATTGGGTGGTAATAGAGATATTTTTATTGAGGAATTAAATTCTAAAAAATTAACAAAAGCTAAATTACAGGAAAAAATTGATCTGATAGATCAAAAAATTGAAGAAGATAAGAAAATTTCTATTGAAGCAGGAGGTTTATATGTTTTAGGAACGGAAAGGCATGAAAGTAGAAGAATTGATAATCAATTAAGAGGTAGATCAGGAAGGCAGGGTGATATTGGTAGATCAAAATTTTATTTATCATTAGAAGATGATTTAATGAGAATTTTTGGATCAGAGAAATTGCAAGTTATTTTATCAAGATTGGGACTAAAAGATGATGAGGCAATATTTCACCCTTGGATTACTAAAACCTTAATTCGTGCTCAAAGAAAGGTTGAAGCTCATAATTTTGAAATTAGGAAAAATCTTCTAAAATATGATGATATTGTAAATGATCAAAGAAAAGAAATTTTCAAAAGAAGAATGGATTTTATCAAATCTGAAGATTTATCTGAAAATATTCAAAAAATTATTGATGATGTTAATCAGGATATAATAGGTAAAGCAATTCCTAAAAAATCATATTTAGAACAGTGGGATTTAGAAATGATTGAGAAAGAAATCCTAAGAATTTATGGCCTAAAATTAGATATTAAATCATTTTCTAATAGGGAAGATGTTTCGGATATTGAGATTTTAGATTATGTTAATCAGGAGTCAGAAAAATTGATTAAAAATAAGGAAAAAACTCATGGTCAGGAAATAGAAAAGGAATTAAGAAGGCAAATTTTTCTTATGACATTAGATTATGAATGGAAAAATCATCTTTTAGCTCTTGATAAAATGAGAAATAATATTAATCTTAGGGCCTATGCTGGAAAAGATCCCTTTATTGAATATAAGAGGGAATCTGCTGAGCTATTCCAAGATATGATTTTTAACATTGAAGAAAAATCATTAATTAGGATATCTCACGCCAAATTACAAGAAACTGCTAGCCAAGAAGAGATTTTAGATAAATTATCAAAATCAAAGAAAAATGCTAAACATAATTATTCTAGCACTTCTAATATATCGGATCAGAAAAACAAAACATCAAAGAGCAGCAATATTAAGCAAGAAAAATTGGCTAATATTGGAAGAAATGAAAAATGCCCTTGTGGTAGTGGCCTAAAATTTAAACATTGCTGTGGAAAAATTAGTTAAATATGACAAAAAAGAAACACAAAAATAATAAGAGCGAATTGAAGGATGTTTATAAGGAAAGTCTTAAATCTCTTAGCCCTTCTGCACAAGAAGTTGATGCAGAACATAATGTAGAATCTGCCGCGATCAAATTAAAAAAATTAATTGCTAGTGTTAAATCTAAGGGCTATATCACCTATGATAAAATCAATAAATATATCGAGAATGAAGCGATAGATCCTGATAAGATTGAGAAAATATTCGATATTTTATCAGAATTTAAAATCCAAATTGTTGAGAAGGAATCTGATGGTGAGGTGAAGATGGATGATGATAAATCCCAAAAAAGAACAGAAGATTCAGTTAAAAATTATCTTAAATCAATGAGTCATTTAAAATTATTGACTCGTGAGAATGAGGTAGAAATTGCGATGAGAATTGAAAATAGCCGTAATAACGTTATTGCTACACTTTGTTCTACTCCAGTTGTGATGAAATATTTTATCGATTGGTATGATGGTTTATCTGGAGGTAATTTATTATTGCGTGATATTATCAGAATTGATGAAACCTATAATTCAGAATTAGAAGAAATGCTTAAAAATAGCGAGCAATCTTCTAATAATGGTGATATTGTAATTGATAGTGATTTGGGCATTATTGAGGAGGAAGATGAAAATGAAGATGGGGAAATATATGGTGAAGATGATGATTTTGATACAATTACTTCCTTTGTATCGATGGAAAGAATTCTTATGCCAAGAATGTTGGATTTATTGCAAAAAATTTCCAACCTATCAGAAACATTCCTCAGAAAATTAGAAAAGGATGGTTATGATAAATTATATAATGATAAGAAGAATGAAAAGTTAATCTCTGATCTTGCTGAATTAACAAAAGAAATTAATTTTAATGATGAATTGATCAAATCCTTGGTTGGACAATTATCAGAAATTGATGATGAGATTAGGAATCAAGAAATTGCCTTATTAAAATTATTCACCTCTTATAATGTTGAAAGAGTTTCCTTCTTGGAAAAACATAAAAATATTGAAGATAGTAATTGGATTAAAAATATGAAAAAATCTAATGATAAAAATATTGTCAAATGTTTTAAGGAAAGGGAAGAGAAAATTTCTAAAATTAGAGATCAAATTTTAGATTCTATTAAATTAACTGGCTTGCCTTTAAATCAATTCCGCGATATTATTTCTACTATCAGACAAGGTCAAAGGGATGAAAGCAAGGCTAAGAAAGAGATGATCAAAGCTAATTTAAGATTGGTTGTTTCTATTGCTAAAAAATATACTAATAGAGGATTGCAATTTTTGGATCTGATTCAAGAAGGTAATATTGGCCTGATGAAAGCGGTTGATAAATTTGAATATAAAAGAGGTTATAAATTTTCAACCTATGCAACTTGGTGGATTAGACAGGCTATTACTAGAGCTATTTCTGACCAATCAAAAATGATTAGATCGCCAATTCATATTAATGAAGGTTTGAATCAAATTCTTAAAACACAAAAGAAAATGATTCAAAAGAATCAAAGGGAACCAACCGTAGAAGAAATTGCTAAGGAGCTTTATATGTCGGTTGATAGGGTTAGAAAAATCTTAAAAACTTCTAAAGATCCAGTTAGTTTAGAAACTCCTCTTTCTGGTGATGATGAAAGTATTTTAGGTGATTTTATTGAAGATAAAGCTGCAATTTCTCCAAATGATGCTGCAACCTATGGTAAATTGAAGGAAGCTGCAACTCAAATTTTATCTACCTTAACACCAAGGGAAGAAAGGGTTATTAGGATGAGATTTGGTATTGGCATGGTCACAGATTATACTTTAGAAGAAGTAGGAAGACAATTTTCAGTAACAAGAGAGAGAATTAGACAAATTGAAGCAAAAGCCTTGTCTAAATTAAAACATCCAACCAGATCAAAAACCCTAAAAACCTTTTTCGATAATTAAAATATATAACTCCCCCCAAGGGGGAGTCAAAGTTGCAAAGCAACTTTGGTGGGGGTAGATTCCACAAATATAAATCTAAATGATTGAGATATTGAATAAAATCTTAATCATCTAACCCTCCCATAATGATATTCTAAATGAAAATATCACTAGCTTTTTTACAATTTTGCCTCTAAAATCCTTCTAAAGTTAACTTAATTTAGAATATCTCAATGTCAGAAAATAGAACACAAAATGAATTAGAAGCTTTAGATTTTCATAAAAATCCTAAGCCAGGTAAGGTTGGTATGCATGCTACTAAAAATCTTAATACTCAAAGAGATTTAGCCCTTGCTTATTCTCCAGGTGTAGCAATTCCATGTGAAGAAATTGCTAAAGATCCAGAAAAAGTTTATGATTATACAGCTAAAGCAAATTATGTTGCTGTAATTTCTAATGGTACTGCAGTTCTTGGTCTTGGTAATCTTGGTGCGGCTGCTTCTAAACCTGTGATGGAGGGTAAATCAGTTTTATTTAAGAAATTTGCTGATATTGATTCGGTTGATTTAGAAGTTGATACTGATGATATTGAAGAATTTATTAATTCTGTAAAATATCTCTCACCAAGCTGGGGTGGAATTAATCTTGAAGATATTGGATCCCCTGCTTGTTTTATCATTGAAAAAAGACTTAAGGAATTAATGGATATTCCAGTTTTCCATGATGATCAGCATGGTACAGCAATTATCTCTGTTGCTGGTATGATTAATGCTCTTGAAATTGCAGGCAAAGATATTAAAAAATCTCGCATGGTTATTAATGGTGCTGGTGCTGCTGGTATTGCTTGTTTGGAGCTTATCAAAAAAGCTGGAATGCCTGCAGAAAATATTCTTCTTTGTGATAGAGCTGGCGTTATTTATAAGGGTCGTAAGGAAAGCATGAATGAATGGAAAGAAAAGCATGCTGTAAAAACTGATTGCCGTACATTAGCAGATGCTATGAAGGGGGCGGATATTTTTATGGGACTTTCTGTTAAGGGTGCTCTTAGTAAAGATATGGTTAAAACAATGGCAAAACAGCCAATTATTTTTGCTATGGCTAATCCAGAGCCAGAAATTCGTCCTGAAGATGCTTTAGAAGCAGTTCCAGATGCAATTGTGGCTACTGGTCGTAGTGATTATCCAAATCAGGTAAATAATGTTATGGGCTTCCCTTATATTTTCCGTGGTGCTTTAGATGTTAGAGCTACTGAAATTAATGAGGAAATGAAATTAGCAGCAGCCTATGCTTTGGCTGAATTGGCTAAGGAAGATGTTCCTGATGAGGTAATTAAAGCCTATGGTGGTAAAAAATTAAAATTTGGTCCTGATTATATTATACCAACTCCTTTTGATACTCGTTTAATTAGTCATATTCCAGTTGCAGTTGCTAAAGCTGCAGTTCAAAGTGGGGTTGCTAAAAAACCAATCAGCGATTGGGATGCTTATGCTAAATCTTTACAAGCTAGAAGAGATCCTACTGCAAACTCTATGAGTATGATTTTTGATCGTTTGAAGGAAAATCCAAAAAGAGTGATTTTTACTGAAGGTGAGCAGGATGAAATTATTAAAGTTGCAGCTAAATGGCGTGATAATCATTATGGTACACCAATTTTGATTGGTAAGGATAAGGTTATTACTAAAAAAATGGCTGATTTTGGTATTAAAAAAGAAGGTATTGAAATTCATAATTCTTCAATTTCTTCAGAAAATGATAAATATTCTGACTTTATTTATCAAAAATTACAAAGGGAAGGTGTTTTATATTCCGATTGTCAAAGAATGGTAAAAACTGATCGCAATATTTTTGCTTCTGCCATGTTAAGTCTTGGTCATGCCGATTCTTTAGTTACTGGTTTGACTCGTGGTTATCGTAAAAATCTTAATGATATTTCTAAAGTTATTAAAAATAAGGAAGGAGAGGTTGAATTAGGTATTTCAATTTTAATTTCTAAAAATAGAACTGTCTTTGTCTCTGATACTTCTTGTTCAGAATTATCTTCTTCTGAAAGATTAGCCCAAATTGCTATTCAAACTGCTAAAAAGGTTGAGGATATGGGTTATGAGCCAAGGGTTGCTTTCTTATCTTACTCAAATTTTGGTAGTGCTTTACATACTGAATCTAAAAGAATTAAGGATGCGGTAGCAATTTTGGATGAGAAAAAAGTCAATTTTGAATATGATGGTGAGATGACAGCAGATGTTGCTCTTAATAAGAATAAAAGAGAAAAATATCCTTTCTGTCGTTTGACTGATGAAGCTAATATTTTAATTTGCCCAGGTTTACATTCAGCTAATATTGCGACTAGATTGTTAGAAGAATTTAGCGAATGTTCAGTAATTGGACCAATTTTAACTGGTTTTGAAAAATCAGTACAAATTGTCACAATGAGATCATCAATTGATGAAATTTTAAATATGACTGCTTTAGCTGCTATTAATCAATAATTTTAATGAATCCAGATTATATTATTTCCATCCTTTATAATAATGTTATTAATCCTCTATTTGTCATAGCTTTTATTTTACTAGTAATTAAGGTTCTTAGGGGTTTGGTGCTGATATTTGGTGATGATTATATTAATAAAAGGGCTAAAATATTACTGACTTTAGCTTCTATTTTTAATTTTTTATCATTCATATCATTATTTCAGGTTTTATTAATGCTTTATAGTGATTATTTCACTAAATCAGATATTGCTATGGCCAATTTAGTATCATTTATTTTTATCATGATTTGTCTGATAATTTTTGCTAGTTTTTTGATCATATTAATATATCATATGCTTGATAAGAAATTTATAAAACATAATTAATGTCTGATATAGCAGAATTAATGGCAAGATTATCCTCTATGAATGAAAGTGAGTCTGGAGGATCTTCTGGTGGTGGAGGTAGTCGTATTCATCCTGGTGCTGAAGGTTCGGGTGATGTGATATCAGCATTGGAATTTTTATCGGAAGAAGCAGAATCATTTGGTATGGCATCCAAATTTAAAGGTTTGATGGATATTTTATCTCCTTCTATGTCTTTTGAAGATATGGTAAGGGTTGCAAATCCTGCTCTTGGTAATGTTACCTTTGATTCTCTTGAAAAATTTATGCCTATTGCTATTCGTTCAAAATTGGCTGTTTTATCTCAGAAAAATTTTATTTTATCTAATCTAAAACCGCCTAATATGGCTATTGGTGGTATTAAAACTGTTTTTGGCAAGAAAGAAGGAGGAGAGCAGGGACATTAATGATTATATCATAAATAATAATGACAATAAAAAAAGAAGTTAAAGAAATTTGTGAGAATAGTAAAAAAGCAATTAAAGATATTGCTAATTTAGCAACTGCAAAGAAAAATCAAATTTTATCAGAAATTTCTGATGAAATTAAATCGCAATATCAGGAAATTTTAAAGAAAAATCAAATTGATTTAGATCTGGCTGCAAAAAATAATTTACCAGCAGCAAAGATTGATCGATTAACTATTACTAAGGAAAGAATTTTTGCCATTGCAGATGCTGTAAAGGATGTTGTTGCTTTGTCTGATCCGGTTGGCAAAATTACTTATGATATAAAAAGAGAAAATAATCTTCATATTAGAAGAATTTCAACCCCATTAGGTGTTTTATTGGCAATTTATGAATCTCGCCCTAATGTTACTTCTGATGTTGCAGCGCTTTGTATCAAATCGGGTAATGCTGTGATTTTAAGAAGTGGTTCTGAGAGTTTTAATTCTTCAAAAATTATCGCTGATATTTACCGTAATATTTTAGCTAAGCATAATTTAAACCCAAATATTGTAAATTATGTTGAAAATATAAATCGTGAATATGTTAAATATTTACTAAAAATGCCTGAATATATTGATGTTGTAGTGCCAAGAGGTGGAAAAAACTTGATTATGGCTATTGAAAAAAATAGTAAAATTCCTGTTTTTCGCCATTTAACTGGCAATTGCCATAGCTATATTCATATGGATTCTGATCTAAAAAAAGCAGTCAAAATTATTTCTAATGCTAAGCTCAGAAGGGTAGGGATTTGTGGTGCTACTGAATCTATTTTGATTGACTCAAAAATTGCTAAAAAAGCCTTGAAATTAATTTCGGATGAATTGATATCTCATGATTGTGAAATTAGGGGTGATGCAGCAGCAATTAAAATTGACAATAGAATTAAAAAAGCCACAAATCAGGATTTTTATACTGAATATTTAGATAAGATTATTTCTGTTAAAATTGTCAAAAATATTACTCAGGCAATTGATCATATCAATCAATATAGCTCTTCTCACACTGAAGCAATTATTACTGAAAATGAAGAGGCAAGGGATGAATTTTTTGCCAAGATTGATTCTTCGATTGTAATGCATAATGCTTCAACGCAATTTGCTGATGGTGGAGAATTTGGTCTCGGAGCAGAAGTTGGAATTGCAACAGGTAAATTACATGCCAGAGGACCAGTTGGATTAGAACAATTAACAACTTATAAATATATTGTTTCTTCTGACATTGCTATTAGAGACTAAATGATAATTGGTATTGCAATAACCCTTTCCCCCTAATTAAAATATTCTTTAAATTCTATCTTTTCTAAATATTTAATAAAATCTCTAGCTAATTCCATATTATTACCTGCAATTGCTGACACTTGATAATTAATGTCAATATCAGGGATTTTGGCAATTATTTGAACATTATCATTAGGTAGGATTGAACTTTCTAATACTAAAGCAAATAAATTTTTATCCTCCGATACAAAATCAATAATAGATTTTTTATCCTCATTTAATTTTTTAAAAACAATATGTGGTTTAATATTATATTTTTCGATAATTTTATTACTATATTTTCCGAGTGATTTATATTCTGATTCAGTTATTAAACCATATTGTAAATTACTGATTCTTTGGAATATATTTTGGATATTTTTAATATCATTATTTTCTGTAATAAATTTTTGATTGGAGCTAATTAAAACCAAATTATCTTCAGCAATATTGGAAATACTATAAATATCAATCAAACCCTTTTGCTTTAAAATATTAACCCAATCCTTGTGAGAAGAGATAAAAATATCGGCTGGCTCACCCTCATCGATTCTTTCAATTAAATCAAAGGAAGATTGAAAATTGATAGAAATAATAACATTTTTTTCCTTAGAATATTCGCCAATAATTTTAACTAATGGAACAGAAAGATTAGATTCGGCAAAAATAGTTAGATTTTTTGACTCTGATGCTTGTGAAAAATTACAGAAAAATAATAATGTTAGAAATATTTTAAGAAATTTTATCATAGGGAATAAATTTGATTCATAATTATAGCCGCAGCATTAGAAACATTAAGACTTTCAGCCTGAGGATGCATTTTAATTTTTAGTAATAAATCGCAATTTTTTTTGACTAATGGTCTAATGCCAGAACCTTCAGCACCTAAAATCAAAGCAATATTACCTAAATTTTTAATGTTAGAAATATCTGATTTTGCCGAACCATCCAAGCCAAGACACCAATAATCAATTTTTTTGAGATTTTCCAATAAATTATTTAAATTACTATAGGAATATAATTTTATATTATCAATATAGCCAGTGGAGGATTTAAAAATAGCCGCACTTTTGGTTGGGAAATGCCTTTTATCAACAAAAATATGATGAAAATCAAAAGCAAAAGCACTACGAATTATAGCTCCAATATTTTGAGGATCAGTAATTTGATCTAAAATCAGAATTTTAGGTTTTTGATTAAAATTTTTACCTAAAAATTCATTCTCATTTATCAAATCAATGCCATCAATTTTGGCAATTATTGATTGATGGGAAATATTTTTAGAAAATTCACGATCAATTCGCTTTTTATCGCAAATTTCAATGAGTTTTTTAGGGAATTTTAACTGATTTTTTTGTAGAAATTTTTCTAATTCCTGATGATTTTTAGCAGTTAAGAGGATTTTATGGATCTTGTGACCTGTTAAAATGCGGTTAAAAATAACATTCTTACCATAAATTAACATTATAAAAGAATTTGCTTTAATTCTGCCTCAATAGCAGGAGAGACAAAGTCTGAAACATCACCTTTTAAACGAACAACCTCCTTAACCAATTTGGAAGAAATAAATTGCAATTCAGTGGCAGCAGGTAAAAATATGGTTTGTAAATTTGGATCTAATTTTGAATTCATATTATAGATTTGAAATTCATATTCAAAATCAGAAATTGCTCTTAAACCACGAATGGCAATTTTGGCATTTTTTTCCTTGGCAAAATCAACCAAAAGACCAGAAAAATCAGTAATTTCAACATTTTTTAAATCTTTAAGTTCATTTTGAGCCATTTGCACCTTCTTTTCCATAGAAAAAAGGGAATTTTTGCTATTATCATGAGCAATGGCCAAAATCACCTGATCAAAAATTTTACTAGCCCTTTTGACAATATCAATATGCCCAAAAGTAATGGGATCAAAGGAACCAGGATAAATTGCAATATTTTCTGTCATAATCTTAAAAATGTTTTTTAGTATTATATGAGAAATCTTTATTTTTGCAATTTATTTGTTATGGCTTTAAGCACTATGAGGTGGTATAGATGGTGTATAACTTGTTACAATAGATGGTGCCATTGTTAATGGTGGAGGTGGTGGTTCATCTTTGCCAGGTAATAAGGTTTCAACTACTATGGCATAATAAAATATTTGACCAATTAATAGGCTTGGCATTTGAGTTTCATTACCAAATATTTGATCAATTAATGGCTCTAGCGTTTGAGTTTTATTATCATCGGTTTCTTTGGCAAGAGAATCAATTTTCTGTATAATTTTATCTTTTTGTTCTATATCAATATTACCAACTAACATAAAAGCTTTTTTAAATATTTCATATCGCTTTGGATCACTATAAAAATTATCAAATAAAAATTCTTTTTGCCCCTCATCAAATACTATATTCTGATCTTTTATAATCGCAGAAATTATTTGGCCATAACCAATTAAACGATCTAAATCTTCATAACTAATTTGATTAGTTTAGTTTAATAAAATTTAATCATATAATATTTTTTACCTTTTGGAAAGACATTTTTTTAAAATCAGTAATTTTTCTTGCAAGCTTCTATCTTTAAATTACCATATTTTTATGCAAAAAGAAAAAATCATTGAAAATCCAGAACAACATAAAGCAGCGATTTTAAAAGTTAAAATTGCAGCAGATCTTACTAATCCAGTTTTAACTTTCTTAAAATTGAAGGAATATTTTCCTAAAAATAATTTTCTTTATGAATCGGTTGAAAAAGGTAAAAATAAATCGCGTTTCTCAATAATTGGCGTCAAACCAGATTTAATGTGGAAAATTAAGGATAATAAAGCCTATTTTAATGAAAATTTTGCCAAAAATGAGGGTGATTTTGTTGAAATTTCTGAAAACCCATTAGAAAATCTTAAAAAACTTATAAATTCTTGTAAAATTTCTGATATTGAGTCTGATTTACCTGTAGAATCTGGGATTTTTGGTTATATGTCTTATGATATGATCAAATTGATGGAAAATATTGGTGATTCTGGGCAAAATGATGAGATTAATATTCCTGATTCTATTTTTATTAGACCGCAAATTTTACTGATTTTTGATAGTTTATTTGATGTAATTTATATTACTGCACCAATTTTCCCAAAGAATAGCCAAAATCCTAAAGATCTTTATCGAAAAGCTGCAGATAATATTGAGGAAATTATTAAAATTATTAATTCTCCTTTTTCTGGATCTGATATTGATTTGGGCAATAAGGAAATTAATTTTAAACATCATTTAACAGCAGAAAAATATAAAAATATGGTACAAAAAGCCAAGGATTATATTACTGAAGGTGATGCTTTGCAAATTTTGATTTCTCAAAGATTCTCAAGCGATTTTGATCAAAAAAAATCCTTTGATTTTTATCGTTCACTAAGATCTATCAACCCATCCCCTTTTATGTTTTTTGTCAATTTTGATGATTTTAACATAATTGGCTCTAGCCCAGAAATTTTAAGCTCTTTAAAAAATGGTAAAGTAACTATTCGCCCCTTAGCCGGTACTAGAAAGAGGGGTAAAAATGAGTTAGAAGATCAAAAAAATGCCAAAGAATTATTAGCAGATGAGAAGGAAATTGCCGAACATTTGATGCTTATTGATTTAGGTCGTAATGATGTTGGGAAAGTCTGTCAGGAACAAACAGTAAAAGTCACTGAACAAATGGTTATTGAATATTATTCTCATGTTATGCATATTAGCTCTAATGTTGAGGGGCAAATTTTACCAGAAAAAGATGCTTTAGATGTTTTAATCAGCTCTTTTCCTGCTGGGACAGTTAGCGGTGCACCAAAAATTAGAGCTATGCAAATTATTGAAGAAATTGAGGAAGAAAAAAGAGGGTTTTATGCTGGCTCGGTTGGATATTTTTCTGCTAATGGCGATATGGAACATTGTATTTGCCTTAGAACTTCTTTAATCAAGGATAATAAAATCTATCTTCATGCAGGAGCTGGTATTGTTTATGATTCTATTGCAGAATCAGAATATCAAGAATGTTTAAATAAGGCTGCTGCTTTGATGCGTGCTTTGAAGAAATAGATTAATATTGTTCATTTGCAGCAGCGAGGGCAGAGATTTTGGCAATTATTTCATAAATCTTTATAATCTCTTCTCTCTTGCTGCCAAGATTAATATCAGAATCATCTAAAATATTTAAATCACTAAATTCCATGCTTCTAGAATTAAGATTATTTCTCTCATCTCGAGCTTCATTATAACGAAATAAATTTCCAATAATTTTACCATTAATCATATAAATCATTGGCTCGGCATTAAAGCCTTTAATCCTATCAATTGTTGGTATTCCTTCTTGGATTATTACTTGATGATTTTGAACATTGCCTTTCAGCATATTCATCTTATTACGATTTTTCTTGTTTAAATCCACCAATTCATCTGCCGATTTTACAGTCATAATTGCCATACCATAAGTACCATTATCAGCCTTTATAAAGCAATATGGGTCAGATTTTATATCATATTGCTGATATTTTTCCTGTAATTCTCTTAATAGCTTGCCAGTTTTAATGATCAGATTATCAATGCCAATTTTTTGCTTAAAATTAAGATTTTTAGCCAAATCAAATTTGGTGGAAATTAACCAGGGATCAATATCAATTAAATTGGCAAATTCCTGTGCTAAAATATTATATTGTTTGAAATGCTCGGATTTTGAGCGGATGAACCAACCAAAATTTGGATTTGGAATAATTTTTTGCTCAATATTTTGCAAAATATCAGCAATTCCATCAGTAAAATCATTATTAGAGATAATTAAATCAGGATTAAAACCATTTAAAGTTGTAATTCTATCATTTTTGCGGATGATTTTATTGATTGTGATTTTTTGATTATTTTCCAAATCAATTTCCAAAATATCAGAAATTTCACTATTTAAATTGGCAATTTGCACTTCATAACCAGCATTTTTAATGATATTTGCTAATGATAAAATATTTTCTAAATAGCGAAGATTTTTTGTATGGGATTCGGCTAAAATAAGAATTTTCTGTGTTTTTGGGGAATTATTATTTAAATATTCCTGTGCTTTTTGACTGGCAATTTTTCTTGATTTTTTTGATAAATGATTAAAACCAGCAGGAAAGCAATTAGTGTCAATTGGAGCAATCTTATGACCAAAATGACGAATATCAACTGAATTATAAAAATGTAGAGGAATATTTTGAAATTTTGCAGCGAACCAATAAGAGATCTGAGATTGTTTGGAAGATAATTTATCTAGGAGAAGTTGGTAGATATGAGTCATTATAGTGAAATAATATTAGATCTTTTTTTAATTAATTTATCCTTCTCTCTAATTCTGGAAATGTATTATCTGCCGTATTTTGTCGAGTTTGTGCTGTTGTTGGTAATAATGGAGGTTTGCCTGGCATAATTAATCTAATTTTATATATGAAATATTTCTGCCATTATCTAATTTTTGACCATGGCAAAAGGCTCGATAGCTATTATAGCATTTTGAGGGGTAAGTGTCAATAAGATCATCTTTTATTTTACTTATCCCCTCCTTTTGTAATTTTTCTTTTACAAATTCTGGCAAATTAAAAAGAAAATGTTTCTCTTTTGATTTATCTTCTATAAAAAATTTTTTAAAATTTAAATCTTCATCAATAAAATCTTGATAAAATTCTTCTGAAATTTGATAGGATTCTTGCCTAATGCATGGACCAATAATGCTTTCTATATTTTTTGCTTTAGCACCTAATTTTTGCATTTCATTAATGGCATTGCTAATAATATTATCTTTAGCACCACTCCAACCAGCATGAATTGCAGCAATTATACCATCATTATCTGGGCAAAAAAGTAAAATTGGTACACAATCTGCAGTTTTTATGCCAATTATTAGATTTTTTTGATTTGTAACTATGGCATCGGCTTTTATTTCATCATTTTTAGGGGTTTTTAAATAATTAGTGATTGTTAGGATTTTATTGCTGTGGATTTGATGGATTAATAAGGTTTCTTTTGGTCTTTCTTGATTTATTCCTAAAAATTGATATGAGAACATTTGGTTTTGATAATATTGCATATAACAAAGTAAATCCTTAATTACTTGCCCTATAACTTTCAATCCTCTCTTCAATTTCGCCCCTAAAATGCTTAATCAAGCCCTGAATTGGCCAAGCGGCGGCATCACCAAGAGCGCAAATTGTATGACCTTCAATTTGTTTAGTTAAATCATATAATTTGTCAATTTCTTCAATTTTGGCATCACCCCTAACAAAGCGATACATAATGCGTTCCAACCAGCCAGTACCTTCACGGCAAGGTGTACATTGGCCACAAGATTCATGCTTGTAAAAATGAGATAATCTGGCAATTGCCTCAATAATGTCAGTAGATTTATTCATAACAATAATGCCAGCAGTACCAAGGCCAGAGCCAACTTTTTTTAGAGAATCAAAATCAAGGGTGATATTATCGCAAACATCCTTTGGAATTAAAGGAACTGAAGAGCCGCCAGGAATAACAGCAAGTAAATTATTCCAACCGCCAATTACACCATTGCAATATTCATCAATTAAGGTACGAAGAGGAATGCCCATCTCTTCCTCAATATTACAAGGATTATTAACATGTCCAGAAACGCAGAAAATTTTGGTACCTGTATTATTAGCAGGACCAATTGAAGCAAACCAATCTGCACCACGGCGTAAAATTGTTGGTACCACGGCAACCGACTCAACATTATTAACAATAGTTGGACAGCCATATAATCCAACCAGAGCAGGAAAAGGTGGTTTTAAACGCGGTTGACCCTTATTACCTTCAATAGATTCCAACAAGGCAGTCTCCTCACCACAAATATAAGCACCAGCACCGCGATGGATGTGAATATCAACATCCCAACCTAAAATTGAATCCTTGCCAATTAATTTAGCATTATAGGTTTCATCAATGGCTTTTTGTAAGGCAACAGACTCATTATAATATTCCCCCCTAATATAAATATAACAGCAATGGGAGTTGATAGCGCGGCAACCATAAATAATGCCTTCAATTAATTTGTGAGGTTCATAACGCAAAATATCACGATCTTTACAAGTACCAGGTTCAGATTCATCAGCATTAATGACCAAATAATGTGGTTTTTCAACCTTTTTTGGTGCAAAAGACCATTTTAAGCCAGTAGCAAAACCAGCACCACCACGACCCCTAAGGCCAGATGCTTTAACTTGCTCGATCAACCATTCTGAGCCCTTTTCTAAAAAATTGGCAGTATCTTTCCAATCACCCCTTTCTTTGGCGGCTTCTAAATTTGGAGATTGATTACCTAAAAGATTGGTAAAAATTTTATTTTCTTCTTTAATCATAAAATGTAATTTAATTGATTTTTTATATTATCATTTTTAAGAGATATAGCAAGAAATTTTTTTAGATAATTGCTATTTATTTTGTTTATATCAATTAGTATAATAGCAAAATTTATATTAAAATAAACAACATATTAGATAAAAGATGAAGATAGATTGTTTAATTTTATAGTTTTTAAGATTAACACAAAATGTTCTAATAACATTCAATAATTTAATATCTCCACATCACTCAAACCCATCTTAATCTTACCAATCAATAAGATAAAAAGCGATCAAGGGGTGCAATTCTTAAAACTCGGTGCTGTCATTCCACCAGCATCTACGGAAAAACCAGTACACTGTATTACATTGTCGGTGTTTGATGGGCTATTATTCCAATTAGTTAGATCTTGAGCAAATAATGTTGCGCTAGCAAACATACCAAACATATTAGTAACATTACTTACATTCCAATTATTTAATGGCTGGTTAAATGCAGTCGCATTCCAAAACATCATAGTCATACCAGTAACATTACTTACATTCCAATTATTTAATGGCTGGTTAAATGCAGTCGCCTGAGCAAACATCACATTCATACCAGTAACATTACTTACATTCCAACTATTTAATGGCTGGTTAAATGCAGTCGCATTCCAAAACATACCACCCATATCAGTAACTTTACTTACCTTCCAACTATTTAATGGCTGGTTAAATGCAGTCGCATTCCAAAACATACCACTCATATCAGTAACTTTACTTACATTCCAACTATTTAATGGCTGGTTAAATTTATATGCACCCCAAAACATAGCACTCATATTAGTTACATTACTTACATCCCAATAATTGATATCTTCATTAAAGTTTACTTTATCACGAAATAATCGTTCCATATTAGTAACTTGTCCAGTAA
>Ga0257114_1000193_pt1 | contig 46946 bp, 65 predicted proteins | sample SI112_10mmetaG_FD_190149 | JGI IMG/M metagenome (GOLD analysis project Ga0257114, IMG submission 190149) | Marine microbial communities from Saanich Inlet, British Columbia, Canada - SI112_10m | ecosystem: Environmental > Aquatic > Marine > Inlet | place: Canada: British Columbia | collected...
TTTTCTGGAGTACATGTGCCTTAGCGGTTGTAAGTACCTGTTCGTTGATCACATTACTATTTTGGCTTCAGAAGGAACCGAAGGACTAACTGGAAATGAAGCAATAGATAAGATTATGAATGACTTATTAAGATTAGTTAAAAAACATGATGTATGGATTGGCCTTATTAGTCATCTTCGTAAAACAGATAATAAAGGTAGAAGCTTCGAAGAAGGCAAATTACCCTCAATGGATGATATTCGAGGTTCAGGTTCTATTAAACAAATCTCTATGGATATTATCGCATTTGCGAGAGATGTTGGATCAGATAGGGAAGAAGAACGTAACACTATTAAAACAAAAGTTCTTAAGTGTCGATATACAGGATTAACTGGTCCATCTGGAACCCTCTATTATAACTTTGAAGCAGGAAGATTAAAAAAGGGATCTGATGAATTCGAAAAACAAGATGAAATCACAATTTAAAATGGATGAACAACACTTAGTTCAACTCTCAATAATATGTCAGCTTCTAGACTCAGGGGCTGACATTTCTCAACTTAATCCAAATATACAAAAATATTTACAAGGTATGGCAGATGATTTAAATGAAGAAGATGATGATACATTTGACTCTCTTTATTATTATGCTGACACCTTCTTTAATATTGCTAACAAAAATGAAAGGATGCTACATTGAAGGCAGAATTCGACAGGCTAAAAGCCAAAGGATATACTAATGAGGCTTTCCACAAGTATATAAACAATGCTAATACTAAGAAAATATTTACATCTAATGAATTAAAAATACTACATAGTATGTGGTGTGGAGATCACTCTGAAGGTGAAGAAATTAATATATCCATTGATGATGATACAGTTACTATGACTTCTGAAATTAATTTAGAAGATATGGATAAAAATGAATTAGATGAATATGCTATTAATACTTGGGGTATTGATTTAGATAAAAGATTTAAAAAAGAAACAATGCTTGAAGAACTTCAAGATGAATTAAAAAAACAAAACGAAGAATAATTGAACTACCATTTATTATGAAGGGAAAATAACATGGACCCATACCAAAGCTTTATCCATCTGTCTCGTTATTCACGTTATCTAGATGATTGGAATCGTCGTGAAACGTGGGATGAAACAGTAGATCGACTTATTGGTTTTTGGCAAGAGCAAGTTGGAGATAATACTTTAACTAAAGACGAATTTAATAATATAAAAAACTCAGTGTATAATCACGAAGTAATGCCTTCAATGAGATCTATGTGGTCAGCAGGTAAAGCATTAGCACAAAATCATTTTAGAGGTTATAATTGTAGTTTTGCAGCTATAAACCATCCAAGAGCATTTGATGAAATACTTTTCATATTAATGGCAGGTACTGGTGTTGGTTTTAGTGCCGAAGCTAAATACGTCAATAAACTTCCTATAATTAATGATGCTTTTGTTAAAACTGAAAGAGTTATTCAAGTAGAAGACTCTGCTGAAGGTTGGGCTAAAGCTTTGAGAAAACTAATAGCAGATTTATATTTAGGAAATATACATGAATGGGATTATAGTAAAGTACGTCCAGAGGGCGCACGACTTAAAACTATGGGTGGACGCGCTTCTGGTCCGCAACCACTTGTGGATCTTTTTAACTTTGTAACTAAAACATTTAAGACTGCAGCAGGACGAAAATTACGTCCAATTGAAGTACACGATATCGTTTGTAAAATAGCAGAAATAGTTGTAGTAGGGGGTGTTAGGCGTTCAGCACTTATTTCAATGTCAGACCTTGGAGATCCTGAAATTAGAGATTCTAAATCTGGTCGTTGGTGGGAAACAGAAGAACAACGAGCGTTAGCTAATAACTCTGCAGTATATGACCAAAAACCTTCTATGAATGTGTTTATGGAAGAATGGGTTTCTTTAATGAAATCAGGGTCAGGTGAACGAGGTATATTTAGCCGTTATGGTGCTCAAAAACAAAACAATAAAGGGCGTAGAGAATCTTCTTTAATTGAAGGCTCTAATCCTTGTGCTGAGATACTTTTACGGTCAAATCAATTATGTAATTTATCAGAAGTAATCTGTAGAGAAAACGATACAGAAGAAGATCTTGCAGATAAAATTAAAGTTGCCACTATATTAGGTACATTGCAGTCAATGTTAACTGATTTTAAATATGTACGAAAAGTATGGCAAAGAAATTGTGAAGATGAGAGATTATTAGGAGTTTCTTTAACAGGTATTCAAGATTGTAGAGTACTAAGAAACCCAGATCCTGCAATGCTACGTAGATTAAAGCAAGTTGCAGTAGATACAAATAAAGAATATGCTGAGAAACTTGGAATAAAGCCTTCTACAGCAATAACAACAGTTAAACCAAGCGGTACAGTTTCACAGCTAGTAGATAGCAGCAGTGGTATACATGGTAGATTTTCACCTTATTATATTAGGGCAGTAAGACAATCTAACAATGATCCATTAACTGAAATGTTAAAAGATCAAGGTGTACCCAATGAAGCTGATTTAATGAATCCTTTAAAGACAACGGTGTTCTATTTTCCAGTAAAGTCACCATCAGGTGCTACATTAGCTAACGAACAAACAGCTATACAACAACTTGAAAATTGGCTTAAATTTCAAGAAAACTGGTCAGAACACTCTGTGTCAGTAACTATTTATGTTAAAGAAGACGAGTGGATGCAAGTTGGTGATTGGGTATATAAACACTTTGATCAAATAACAGGTATTAGTTTCTTGCCTTATTCAGAACATACTTATCAGCAAGCACCTTATACTGCTTGTTCTGAGCAAGATTGGATTAAAGCCGTTAAAGCTATGCCTTTAGTAGATTATTCGTTACTTCCTAATTATGAATTAGAGGACAATACAGAAGGTGCTCAAACATTAGCTTGTGGTGCAGGAGGTTGTGAGATATGATAGCTTATTTAAAATGGTGGAAAAATATTTATGATAACCAAGATAGAAGCAAACATCGTATTTATACTGGTAAATACGAAGATTTATGTATGTAATAAACTATGCTAGATATTGGCGGTTTAGTTTGGTGGCAATGGTGGCTGTTATTAATGGTCACCATTAACACAAGTCTAAATACTATTACTTTTTTTAAACATAGAAAGACTAGTAGACAAGGGAAAGCAATACTTGACGTTAAAGAACAATAAGGAGTAACAAATGAGTAGTCCGAGAGAATTAGCAGAAGTAGAAGCAAAGAAAACGTTTGAAGGTTTTATTAAATGGAGTAAAGTTTCATTTTATTGGATTATGGCAATATTAGTTATATTAGCTTTTTTTGATTTTGGTGCTGATAAAAAGACAGGTAGTCAATACAATGGTGCAGTATATGAACCAAAAAATATAGGGAAAGATTAATGTGGGCTTTAGTATGGTTACAGTTAGTAGTTAATGATGGTGGTGGTATTAATTATTACCATTTAGGCACTTACGGTAATATAAATGTATGTGAAAAAGAACTGGAAAGAGCACGTATTATAATAGAAAATCCTAATGAGGCAATTGCTTGTTTAGAATTATTAAGGAGTAATAAATGATAGCTGTTCAAAGAAAATCTATATTATCAGGCGAGTATAATACTATGCAATTAGATGTTACTGAAGAACAATTGCAAAGACATCGTAACGGAGAACTAATACAAGATGTTTTTCCGCATTTACCTGCTGAAGAACGTGAATTTATAATGTCGGGTATTACCCCTAAAGAATGGGAAAAGATTTATGGCGAAAGTGATAGGCTTTAAAAAAATAAAGTTTAGTAAACCTAAGAAAACATCGATAGGTAATAAAAACTTAAAAACATCATCAATGAATAAACACAAGCGTAGAAACAAAGGAATGTCTCATGTCGGATCAACCTAAAACTTTATTAGAATCTTTAGGTAGACTATTAGGCTCAGCAATGGGGTTTACTATTGCAAGCGTATGTATTACTTGGGTAGGTCTTTATGTATTAAATTATTTAAATTGGCTTCCTTTGTAATGACCAACGTAATTGATATAAATAAAAAACTTCAACAAAAAAAGGAAGAAGATTTTGAGGAAAAATATTTTGATGCACATTCCTTTGTATTAGATTCTTGTGAAGAGGTTTTTACTTACGGTGCTATTGTAATAGAAATTACAGAAGATAAATCCGTTAATATATCATCTACAGGAGATTTATCTGCCGACATTATGATTGATGCTCTCGTTTCTGCCGCTTTTAAAATAAAAGGCGAAAGTGAAAGTTAATGTATATAATAATATTTATGTTATTTTTAGATTCTCAAACATTTAAAATTTCTTCTAATCAAGTAATTTATCCAGATTTAAATACTTGTAAAACATCTGAAAAAATTATAAACGAATCTTTAGAAAAACAAAAACCTACAAAGAATTCATTTGTCATTTCTAAATGTGTACAAATGACTAATAAAGGAGTATCAATATAATGATTAGATTTTGGAAATATATTATTCGATGGAGATCTCATCGTAATGTTATAAAAGAATTAAACCAATTATCTGATAGAGAATTATTGGATATTGGATTTAGCAGATCACAAATTAATAATTTGATTTGGAGAGAAGAAGATATTAAGAAACGTGGTGAAAAAACTCGTAGAGGACCAGATAAACTATTATGAATGATGAGATGTATGAGATGATAGACGAAATGTATCAAGACTATATAAAAGATGGATTTGATTTTAATACAAGCGATACTTTCGATGAAATATTTAAAAGAATTTTTACAGACGCAGTTACTTTAACTTTAAAGGTATTAGATGAAGAGGATAATTAATGTATTATATCATAGGTAAAAATAATTGTATATGGTGTGATAGAGCTAAGTCCTTTTTAGATAAAAAGAAAGTACCTTATGTGTACAAAAATTTAGATGAAATTACAAAAACTAATAGAGAAAAATGGTTAAACTTAATTACAGATGACTTTACAATGAAAACAGTACCAGTAGTTATTAAGTTAGTTGGTACAGCCGTAGATTTAGAGGAAGAGTTTAATGATGACTGAAGAAGTCGTTAAAAAGAAAAGAGGCAGAAAGCCTGGAGTTAAAATGACTCCTAAAATAAAACTAAAGCATAGCCCTAAAACTGCTAGAGAAGACTTCCTCAAAAAATATAAAGATATTGCAGAAATTGGTATATACGGTATGGACAAATATGCGTATGAGATTATTAATTATCTGTGGGAAGATCCAGAAAAATGTTTTTTTGTTACCGACAGTAATCGATCAAGATTAGATAATGCTAATAGGTACTACGGACAAAGAAGTTTTTCTATGTACAGGTGGGAAATCTGTTCAGAATCAGGATTTATTGAAACACCCAGAGTAGATGTAATACTAGTCTCTAAGGATTGTTTTGATAATGTTAAAGATCGTCCAAATCCTTATAATGTGGAAATAGTAATAGTAGAGGAAATATGACAGAACATTTTATACCTTATGATAAAACTAAAGAAATGATCCCTGTTAGGGCTGTTTGGCATCCTAACAATCAATTTCATTACGTCAAGACTTACGATAATGATACTTTTTACCCCCTCGAATGGAATAATCAGTATAAATATTACAGTGGTATGGTTAATGGTGAAAAGGGTTATGTAGCCCATTAAGAGAGGAAATGAAATGGAAATGATGAAAAATTTAAAGTTAGCAATTATGGCTAATAAAAAGGTACTTGTAGTAGGAGTTATTATTGGTCTTGCTATAGCCCAAATTGCACCTATGTAATTTTACTATGCAGGGGTAAAGTGTTACGGTAGCACAAGAGATTCCAAATCTTTTAGAGTGGGTTCAATTCCTACTACCCCTGCCAATTCTTAAAACGATCTCTTAGCTCAGCTGGATAGAGCAAGTGCCTTCTAAGCACTAGGTCGCAGGTTCGAATCCTGCAGAGATCGCCACTATAAAGGAATAATAATGTTTGAACCTAAATGCACTTACTCAGTCTTTGCATTGTGTGAAGAAGACCTTAATACTACTTATCAGGAAAGTTGTAACTATGAATGTTTTCAATCTGCACAAGAAGAAGTAGAAAGATTAAGTAATCTAGGCTATCTAGTAAAAACTTATATTTTTAAACCAGTTTTAGTTGATACTACTCAACCTGTTGAAAAAGAAGATGAGTTTGAAGAAAAGGACAACTATGAACAACAAGAGTGGGATGACCTTTATCCTCCTAATGATGACTATTTTTATTAAAGGGAATTAGCAATGAAAGTTAAACGTATTGTAAATCCTGTTGCTAAAGCATTAATGACGCCTAAGTTCAGGCCTAAAGTAATTCCTAACAAAAAGAAAAAGATTAAACCTAAACATAAAAAACTAGAGATCCCCTCAAAGTATCTTTCGTTGTCCTTAACTGGATGATGAAGGATACTTTGAGGGGATCTCCCCTATTTTTTTTTTTTATCACACAACACACAAAGGAAAATATTATGGAAAAATATACTAAAAACCCTTATCAAATTCGTTATGACGTTCTTTCTATGGCAAAGGACATGATGGATCAGACTTATAGTTCTAACATGATTATGGCAGAAAAAGCTATGGAGCTTTACAAAGATAATACTGAAGAAGCTCTTAAAGCTTGGGATAAATATGTGCCTGTTATGTACACTCCTAATGAAATAAAAAAGAATGCTGAAACTCTTTATGAGTTTGTAATGAATAATAGTAATGACAAATAAATTATCTTTTATTAAAAAAATTGGCTGGTTAGCTATACTATTTTTCACTATTAAAGGATTTTTTTGGTTAGCTGCAATGTACTATGCAGGATCTTTTATAGCGTTTTTAAATACCTGACGTTTAAGAATAACTTTGCTAAGGTTCTACCGAAGTGATACTTTGGACTCTCTTATTGGTACTTGAAAAGAGATGTTCTTTATGCCCCCCGATAGTACCCACTGAGTGTACTCTTATACCTCTTTTCGGGGGGTTATTAAGTATCACTTTGGTATCCTTAATGTAGTTATTATTTTATTGTCTTTAATTAACAGCTTTTTAATGTTTTCATATAATTAATTATTTATTTTTTTAATTATTTAAAAGCGTTAAAAAAAATTTCAATTGAAAAAGAATCTATAAAAGAAAAGAGAAGCAAAATGGAAATTCCGAAAGCCCCTGAGAACGCACCTGTTCCTAACTTACCTCCTGACAATGCTCCTCTACCTATCACATAAAGGAAAAAATTATGGCAAATCCTCATCCGACTAAACCTCAGATGGGCGGTCGCAGAGAAGGTGCTGGACGTCCTAAAGGATCTAAGAACATTAACTCTATGTCCTCTGTAAAAAAGCTTGAAGAATTAGGCTTTGATCCTATTGAAATGATGGTTGAGAAATATAACGATATACAGACTAAGCTAGACTATTTAGAAACTATTGGCAAACATACTTCTGGTGCTTATGCTCAGATGACAGCCACTCAAGGTACACTCATAAATAACTTAATGGCTTATGGCTATAAGAAGATCCCTGACAAGATTGAGCAAGAAGTTACTGAAAAGAAACCTATCTCAATACTACTTACTGATAATAAAAAGGAAGATAAAGATGAATGATGAAGAATCATGGCATCTCTCCAAGAGCGTACCTGTAACATTTATTTTAGCTATTTTATTACAGACGGTAGCTCTTGTATGGTATGTGTCTAGTTTAGATAATGCTATTGAAAATAACACAAGAGATTTAATGAGGCAAGAAGGCCGATTAGACTCTTTAGAGACTATAGTCCAAACCCAAGCGTTAACTTTAGTACGTATGGATGAAAATATAAAAGCCATTAGGCTTATGATGGAAAAAGACCGACAGATTAGATAACAGATATATCCCTGATAGCAAAATTAACAGCTAGGGGAATACTATGATAGATCCAATTACTGCTATTGCTGGAGCCTCCGCTGCGTTTAACGCTATCAAAAAGGGCATTCAAGTAGGCAAAGATTTACAAGACATGGGTGGGCAATTATCTCAATGGGCTGGAGCTATGGCTGACATAGACTTTGCTCAGAGACAAAGCGACAACCCTCCTTGGTATAAAGCATTAGGTGGCGGTACTGAAGCTCAAGCCATGGAAATATTTGCTGCACAAAAGAAAAGAGATTCAATGCGTGCAGAATTAAAAGAGTTTATTTGTTTACTTTATGGGCCATCACATTGGGAAGAACTTCTAAGTATTGAAGCAAAGATTCGTAAACAAAAAAAAGACCATGAATTTCGTAAGATGGAAATCAAGCAATCTATAATTGAGTGGAGCGCAGGTATATTTCTTTTAATTCTCTTAGGAAGCTGTTTAGCAGGTTTCGTATGGCTATCGTATGGCTAACGGTATAAGATATATTAAGAAAAAATATCATTATACTTTTTATGATGATGATGATACGGTAGTAATTATAACTCAAAACAAACTAATAGGAGTACAACATGCCACAAGGAAAAGGAACTTACGGCTCAAAGGTCGGTCGTCCGTCCAAAAAGAAAAAAGCAGTGACACCTAAAAAAGATAAAATGTCTAAATTAAGAGCTATGAGGAAGAAATAATGGCTTATAAGAAAAAGGGTGGTGGCAAGAAATAAATGTGGACTCTAGTATTTATATGGCTATATAATGGCGAACCTGAAGTAAAGAAGGTTGGCGTATATCCTGACATGTATCAATGCTTTAAAGAGTTTGACAATCTATATCACGCTATGCTACCAGAAGAAAGATATGGCATTAGGATGACTTGTATACAAGGAGACACTAATGGGAAGAGCTAATCCAAAGATTTGGGAGGCTGCTAAAAAGACCGCTGTGTCTCGTATGGGTGGTCACTCAGCTAGAGCTATGCAGCTAGCAGCTAAGATATACAAAGAACGAGGCGGTAAATATACTGGCTCTAAAACTAAAGCGCAAAAGTCTATGACTAAGTGGACTAAGCAAGATTGGGGTACTAAAAGTGGCAAAAATAGCATCAGTGGTAAGAATGCTACTGGTGAGCGTTATCTGCCTAAAAGGGATCGTGAGAAACTTACCAAAGCACAGTATGCCGCCACAACAAGAAAAAAGCGAGCTGATCTTGCCAAAGGAAAGAAGACGTCTCAACAGCCCAAGAAGATCAAGAAAAAGTTAGGAAGGAAGAAGTAATGACTTTATTGTCTCATTTTCCTTTACCTAGTATGCCATTCAATACTCATGTCAATACTGTATTTGAATCAGCAGATAAAGACAGGTCTGCTAGAAATAACGAGGAAGAAATCAGAGAACCTAATAGAATTACCCCTGATACTCCTGTAGAAGATTTAAAGTTAGTCAATCAGAGATATGCGTATAATCCAAACCCAAACAAACTACGAACACCGACAGGTCAAATCGTAGATTTTATAGTCGCTTAAAGGCTTAGTATGATAAAGTTACATGAGAAACAGTCAGAAGTTATTAGAGATTTATTTGTTGAAGACAATTGTCGTTATGCAGTAGTTAATGCTAGCCGTGGCTTTGGTAAGTCTTATCTTGCAGCTACCGCCGCAATAATAGCAGTACAAGAACTGATGAATTTAGATGAGAGTGTGCCTAATAAAAATGTAGCACTCATTGCCCCCACTTACAGCCAAGCAGTAGATATTTATTATCCGTTGATAGCTTGGCAATTAGGGATGGAAGACTTTGCAGATAAAGCGTCTAAAGCTGCAGGTCAGTTTTGGTTTCCTAATAATGTACAGCTTAAGCTATGGTCTTATGAGGCGTCTCAAAGGATGCGCGGTACAGGTCAATATTTTATAGTAGCTGATGAGGTCACTTCTTGGAAAGGCGCAGGGATGAATCTCAAGGAATCTTGGGAATCGATTATACAACCTTGTGTTGCTACTAGGTGGTCACCTATGAATGCTAAAAAGTTTAATGCCAATTCTGGCAAAGCTTTGATAATTAGTACTCCTAGAGGTTATGATTATTTTTATGAAATGTACAATAGACAAGATTATGATAATGATTGGAAAAGTTATACTTATACGTACAAAGACTCTCCCTTCCTAGATGAAGAAGAAATTGATCGAATTAAACTTACACTTGATCCTTTAAAGTTTTCCAGAGAATATACTGCAAGCTTCGAAGATTCTGGTAGCAATGTGTTCTACACATTTAACCGTAAGGATCATATTGACAAAGACCTGCCTAAATTTAATGATAATGAAGATGTACACGTAGCAATTGACTTTAATGTTGGAATAATGGCTAGCGTTATTTTTGCTATTAGAGGTGGTCAAATACACATATTAGATGAAATGCAAGGTCATCCTGACACTGAATCTTTAGCAAAAGCATTAATTGATAAATACCAAGGGCATAAGATAATTAGTTATCCAGACCCTTCAGGAAGAGCTAGAAAAACTTCCGCTGCTGTAGGTGTTACAGATTTTCGTATATTAGAAACACACAGAATAGCTACTAGAGCTCATAGTAAAGCACCTCCTATAATTGATAGTGTAGCTGCTGTAAACAAAAAGTTTAAAAATGCTAATGGTGATATTGATATGTTAATTCACCCTAAGTGTGTAAACACAGTTAAGTCGATTGAAAGAACTCAATGGTTAGAATCAAATCCTGATTCAGCTACAATAGATAAAAAAGAAGGAATAGAACACTGGACAGATGCTTTACGGTATGCTGTTGAATATCTATATCCAATCCGTTCAGGATCAAAGGTTACAACAAGAGGTTTTGGATTTTAAAATGAAAAAATTATTTACAAATAAATTCGCTAAGATGGCCAAAAAAAGAACAGCTAAACAAAAAACTGCTCTTAAGAAAGCTCAAAAAGCTTCCGCAATGGCTAGAAAGAAAAAAGGTGGTTTTCTTGACAATCTCGCACGAGATCGCAACATTGCTAGAGCCGATATTAAAGTTGCAAGTTTGCAAAGAAAAATAGCTAAAAAGAAAAGAAAAACTAATAAGAGAGCTGCTGCACAATTTAAAGCTGCAGATAAGAGACTAGAAGAAGCCTCAACTCGATTTATGAAGTCTGGTAGTGATCTTGCTACTAGAAATATGTTGATTGGTGGTTTTACAAGTGCTGCACTATCTGCTCCTTCTACAAAAAGAGCAATGGGGAAAGCAAGTAAAGCAGTCTACAAGACTTCTAAAGCAACTGCAAAGGCGGCTTCTGCAGCTGGAGGTGTTACTTCTGATATTCTTAAAGCACAAATGACAGCAGCTTATAAGGTCGCTACATATTTATAAAGGAAATAAAAATGGCTAGAAGTCGTATTCTTGCACCTGACACTAATGACATTATTAGTGATTCTGGTGGTGTGCTATTTTCCCTAGTTAGAGGAGAACAGCTTGAATTTCCTGTTACTTTAAATTTTGTGGACGATGCTACCGCTAATACGGGTTATGATTTTGAAGCAGTAGTAGTAGAGGCTGCTAATAATACAAGTCATACAGGTAAAATTGTAGGTGAAGACTATGACAGGCCAACATCCATTGAACCTAGTGGTGTACAAAACACATTAGTAGTAAGAGTTCCTACTTATAGAGGAACATGGCAAGACGTTCAAGCTTACAACAGAGAAGAAATAGTATTACACAATACAGTGTATTATAGATTAACAGAAGGTGCAGGTAGAGTTAACTCAACAACTCCCGATCAAGATCCTCTTTGGGTAGTAACATTATTAAATAAGATTTATGTTCAATTTCCAGACACTCTTGCAAGCAATTACGCTGTACAACCAACAGTAAAATCTCCTATCTATGGCTTCTTTGAATTAAGAGTAACAGAACCAACAGATTCTATTTATAGTAGAACATGGAAACCAATTAGAGGTATGGTTGAATTTTTATTTAGCCCAACAGATATAGTACCTGACGTTTAAGAAGGAACGCTATTATGGCTGACAAAAAGACTACTTTTACAATTACATCACAAGATGTTTTAGGAAATAAACCTGTAAAACAAGAAATTATAACTAATGTAAATACTCCTACAGTTACAGTAGATAGGTCTGAACAAGATATAGCTTCTAAAACAGATAATATTATTTTAGAAGTAGACTTATCGGGTTTAGGTGAAAGTAGACAGCCAGATAGAACAAAGTTTATATTTCAACCAGATACTTATACTGTACCTGATTTTAGAATATCTTCAGTAGATAAAGCTAGTTTTGATATTTCTAGTGCTAAAGACTTAGTACAAAATATTAGTAATCTTGGGAAGTTTGAAATATTACAAACTCCTGAAAAAGTAGAAATAGTAACAGGCAAAAACTTTTTTGATGAAGTTGATCTTACAGAATTTGTAAAACAAACTATTGGAAAGATTGCTTTAGATACTTCTACTACTACAGAAATAGATGAAAAATTAATAGAGCCAGATAAGTTTGACGAAGTTGCAACTCCTGAGTTAGTAGAAAAGGTTTTATTTAAGTCTATATTTGATACTATAGGCGTAACAGATGACTTCTATGGCAGTGCAGACCCTGATGATGATCAGACAGCACACATTAGAGACGTTAATTTTGACACTAGTGGCATAACTGATTTTAGTTACAGAAATATATTTAAATCAATAGTTGATACCGTTAAAACGGTAGAAGACTTTGAAGCCGAAGACGGTACAACAAAAGATTTCGCTTCTATATTAGATATATTTGCAGCGCACATGTCAAGACCTAGAGAAGATACATCTTCAACAATCGACTTTGCAGTATTTAATACCAACTTAGGAAAACAAGACACTGCAACTACAAACGATATTCTTTCAACCGTGATCACATTCTTTAGAGATTATGTAGATACTGCTACTGCTGCAGATAGTGGCAGATTAAATTTACATAACTATGTAGCTGAAGAATATATGTTGGAAGATTACACTGGTACAAATTCATATTTTTAAAGGATCCTTAATATGATTAATGATAAACTAGCGATGAAAGGCAATGTTAAATTTGTCCTTTCGTCTCCTGATAAAAAAGATCAGGTAATAGAAATTAAAAACTTAGTCGTTGATACAGGCTTAGCTTACATTGCAAGCCGTATGAAAGACACAACCGATGCTGTAATGACGCACATGGCAATTGGGGCAGGAACCACTGCTGCTGCAGGTGCAGACACAGCATTAGGTAGTGAGCTAGCTCGCGTAGCTCTTACATCAACAACAATTGTTACTACAACAGTGGCAGATGACGCAATTCAATATGTTGCTACCTTCCTTCCTGGAACAGGGACAGGCGCAGTAACCGAAGCAGGTACATTTAACGATGCAACTGCAGGTACTATGCTTTGCCGTACAGTATTTCCTGTGATTAACAAAGGTCAGTATGATACTTTGACAGTTACTTGGAAAATTACTATTGAACCATAATAGGAGGTTATTATGACAGCTAGTCTTACATTAAGACAAGAAGGTAGTAGCCCCAAGGGAACTCCTCTTACTAATAAAGAGCTTGATGATAACTTTATTAATTTAAATACAGAATTGACAGCTGTAGACAACAGCATTGTTCCTACAGCACAAGCTGAAGCTCTTATTCTAGCAATAGCGTTAGGATAGTGCCATGTCAAGTTTTATTAATAGAGTAAGCAAAAACGTAGCTCATACTCCGCAACTTCTTTATACGACACCTGCAAATAGTAAATCCATTTTAATTGGTGCTAATATTGCCAATTTAACAGGTGCAACAATTGCCTTTCACATTTATATCACTAAAAGCGGAGTTGATTATTATATTGCAAAAGACCTTCGAATAGACGCTGGTGAGCATATTGAAATAATGAAAGGTAATAAGTTGGTGTTAGACAACAATGACACAATTACTGTTGCTGCTGTTATTTCTCAAGCTCAAACAACAGGGGTGGATGTGATATTATCAATTCTTAGCGAGGTAACATAATGGCTAAAGTAGGTGGATTTTATGAAGGCTCTGCTCTTTCAGATAAAACTTTTTATGGTTTTCATTTGAATGATCAAGGAGACTGCACAATAGATATTATAAATGATGGAACAACAGTTGTTAAAATTCCAGATCAAGATACTGAAATCTTAGACCCTGAAGCTTATAAGCATTGGTTCTGGAGTTCAGATAATATTGATTTTGAGTTTGATAATAGTAATGGTCATTTAATAATGAAAATGCTTTAAAGAAAGTGGAAATATGGCACAATTAATTGATTTAGGAAAACTACGTTTCCATTTTGCAGGTGAGTGGGCAAACGGAACAACGTATGAAAGAAATGATATCGTCAAGTATGGCGGTAACGTTTATGTATATACTCACACATTAAAAACAAGCGGTAATGTACCAACAGATACAGCTTATTGGGCTTTAATGGTAGAAGGCTTTAAGTTTGAAGGTGTATTTGATACAACTACTACTTATCAAGTTGGAGATGCTGTAAGCCACGGTGGTAAAGTTTATGTGTCTGTTTTAGGTAGCACAGGACAAACACCTCCTAATACTACTTACTGGTCACAATTTGTAGACGGTATTCAATATGAAGGTGTTTACAGTAATACAGCCGCTTATCAAAAGAACGACATGGTTACTTATGGTGGCTCTGTTTATATGGCTAAACAAGACACAACAGGAAATTTACCAACAGTAACAACTTATTGGGATCAATTTGTTGAAGGTATTTCTCCTGAAGGGGTCTATAACAATTCAACCGCGTATGTTCCAGGAGATCTTGTAGCTTACGGTCCAAACCTTTATCGTGCAATTGCTAATACAACAGGCAACTTGCCAACTGATACAGCTAATTGGGAAACATATGTCGCAGGTACTAAGTTTCAAGGTGCTTATGATAATGCTACTCAATACTATCTAAATGATATTGTCCTTTACGGAGCCAATGCTTATCGTGCTAAAAATGACGTATCAGCAACTTTACCGCCCTCAAGTACTTCCGATTGGGAACTTGTAATTGAAGGATTCAGCCATCAAGGGAATTGGTCAAGCTCAACCGCTTATCTAATTAATCAGGTTGTAACTTATGGTGGTTCTTTATATAAAGCACTTAGAGATAATAATGCTCAAAACCCTTCTACTCAAACCTCTGATTGGATTCGCTTAAACGGTGGCATTAACAACAGAGCAACATGGGCAACCACTACTGACTATGATACTGATGATGTTGTTTCTTATGGTGGTAATACTTTTATTGCTCTAGAACCTCACGCTTCAGGTTCTTTTGCTGCAGATTTGGCTGCTAATAAGTGGCAAAAATTTAGTTCTGGCGTAGATTACAAAGGTGGTTGGGCAACAGGATCTTATTACAAAGTAGATGATATTATTAAAGATGGTATTTCAAGCTATATTTGTTTAGTAGATCACCAAGCAGCAACTTTTGCAACAGATGTAGCAGCAGCTAAATGGGAATTCTTTGCAAGAGGTGCAACAGATGTGTTGCCGGTGGTTACTGCATCAGATACAGGTAGCTCTTTAACAGTTGCAGCAGACGGTATTAACTATGCGTGGATTGGTGCTACTAATTCAAATAACGTATACTACGTTGCCCCTCATGGTACGGATACTGTAGATTCAGGTCAAGCAATGGCTACACCCTTTGCTTCTATTAAATATGCTTGTGCCACAGCTCCAACAAACTCAGTAATTTATGTTAAAAATGGCACTTATGAAGAGCAGCTGCCAATTGTTGTAAAAGATACTCAAGCAATTATTGGTGATTCTCAACGTAGTGTTATTGTTCAACCTGAAACTACAGCTGATAATGGCTTCGGTGCAGGTATATCAGATGATGGTACTACACCAAATAACCAATCTCAAATGTTTCAACTAAGCAATGGTTCTATACTTAAAGGTATGAGTTTTAACGGAATGACTGGTTGGACAGCAGCTGCATCACCGAATCAAGACAATATCGCATCGTCTACAGCAAAAGGTATTTGTGTTGCTCTTAACCCTAATAGCCCAGTAACAAGTAAATCACCTTACGTGATGGAGTGTTCTGCTATTGGTAGTGGTTGTATTGGTGCTTATGTAAATGGCAGTGCTCATTCAAGTGGTAATAAAAGTATGTTATTTCATGCTTATACTGTTATTGCGGATAATGGTGTTGGTTTTTGGATTGCTAACGGCGCTAAGGCAGAAGTTGTTTCTTGTTTTACTTATTACTGTTATTTTGGCTATGCAGCTGATCATGGTGCTCAGATACGTGCGCTTAACGGTAATAACTCTTATGGTACTTGGGGCGCAGTCTCAGTAGGCTTTGATCAAAGTGAAACAGCATTAACAGGTGCAGTAAAGGGCTCAAGACTTCACGTTGATAATTTTCAAGTTGCTTCTTTTCAAGTAGGAGAAACAATAACAGGTGGCACTTCTAGTGCAACTGCTGTAGTTACTAACGTTCAACAATCTGCAGGTTATGTCTATGTAAAAGATGTAACTGGAACATTTCAAGTTAATGAACAGGTTACAGGCGGCACCTCTAGTGGAACTGCTGATGTTGATAGTAATGCCATTCAAGATCAAAGAGGCTTTGTTATTGTAGCAGATGGATTTGCTTCCACACCTGAACCTGGACGTAGTATCCAGTTTGCAGGTGACACTATTGCTTATGTTATTCAAAGTGTTTCTGGTACTTATGCGGATGCAACTAGTGAAATGACATTGGTTCTGGCGCAAGAGAAAACAACAGGTTCTGCTGATAATGTAGCTATTACAATACGTAAAGGCTTTTCACAAATCAGGCTAACAGGCCATGATTTCTTAAGCATTGGTACAGGTGGTTTTACTACAACTAACTATCCTGGAACTCCAACTCAAGCTGCTGCGCAAGGTAATGAAGTTCAAGAAAATTTCCCTGCTAGGGTTTACTATATTTCAACAGACCAAGATGGTAACTTCCGTGTAGGTGAATATTTTAGAATTGAACAGGCTACAGGTAAAGCAACACTTAACGCTAGTGCTTTTGATCTAGCAGGTCTAACTTCACTTAGGCTTGGATCTATTGGTGCTCAACTTGGTGAACAGATTAATGAGTTTTCTTCTGATGCAAGTTTATCAGGAAGTTCTAATACAGCAGTACCAACCGAAAATGCGGTTAAAATTTATGCAGATACTAAAGTGGCTAAATCAGGCGATACTATGTCTGGCGTTCTTGCAATGGGCGCTAATAAAATCACTGGCCTTGCTGCTCCAACTGATGCTAATGACGCGACTAATAAAACCTATGCAGATACTAAAGTAACCAAAGCAGGTGACTCCATGTCTGGTGATCTTGCTATGGGTTCTAATAAAGTTACAGGTCTTAGTGCGCCAACTGATGCTAATGATGCAACTACTAAGACTTATGTAGATACTGAAATAGTTGCAGGTGCTCAAAATCAAACTGTTACGATTGTTAGTGGGAATACAACTTTAACTTTAGGACAAGTATTTGCTGTAGATGGTGCTCATACAGTCACTCTCCCTGCCAGTGCAACAGCAGGCGATACAATTAAAATCATAGATGTTTCAGGGGCAGCAAGCACAGCAAACATTACCGTTGCACGAAACAGTAACAATATTGCAGGTTCAGCAAACGATCTTACTATAGACGTAAATAATGCTGGAGTAGAACTTGTATATATCAATTCAACTTATGGTTGGGGAGTATTATAATATGACATCACTTTCAACACTTTTCGGTGGTGGTAGCTCAGGAGGAGCCGATCCTTTGCAAGAAGGTCTACCTGTTGTCGCTCTTTATGGCGGCGATTTTAATCAAAATTGGGATGTTCGACTACACAAAGTTCACAGTGGAGAACTTGTAGGTTCTCCTTGGGCTGCAATCACTAACAGCACTGCAAGCTATGCTCATGGTCAGTCTCACATACAGATGTTTGGGTACAACGGGGATCACGGTAATTTATCCAACCAGTTCAGTTCTCAAGGCTATACTAATTATCAACACTTTACCCAAAGCTTATATCAAAACGATCACTACCCTTACGCTTTGTTTGGCAGTTGTTCTTCTGAAGGTCGTTTAGGTATGCATTCTTTTCATACCAGTGACTATTATGAAAAAGTTTATCGTAGAATTAATGTTATTTCTAAAAAAGGAAGACGTCCGCGTAGACAATTCAATATAGCTAATGGAGTGTTTACTGAAACTAACTTTAATAGTAATTACGGGCTTAAAAGTTCTGTAGATTTAAGTAGTACTTATTTTACCCCACAAGGCTTGCCAACTTCAAGCAGTCAAAATTATGGATCGGCGTGTTATAATCAAAATACTAAGACTTTAGCCGTATACTATTCAAGTAGCAACAGCACGAATACTGGGCGAGTTTATATGTTCCGTAGTACTTTAGACTTAATGGATGAAGCTACTTGCCCAACTACTAAAGATTTTTGTGATGCTGCTACTATTAACTACATTACAACTGGAAATGTTAGTAATTGGGGTTTTAATAGTCTGAATTATAATCTTAATATGATGTTAGGGGATAATGACCATGTAATTTTTAATGCTAGAAACAGTAGCTCGAATCGCCTTTTTATCGAAGATTGTTCCTCAACATCAAACGTAACTACTGCTGCAGCTCAGCCAGAAAGTGAAAGGTCAGAAGGTAATACAACATCTTATGGTCCAGAGCAAGGCCTTATGTATCGTGCAAGGATGCAAATGTCTTGGGATGGTGAATGGGTAATGATGTATAGTCCTTACTACTATTATGGCAGCGGTTTGTCTGCTTATGTCATTTCTGTTAAAAATCCAAGAAAGATGTCGTATGTTAATATAACTCAAACTTCAGGCGGCGGTGCATTACTGCCTTCTGGTAGAAGCGGTTTTAAATACCTTAATGGTCTAAACACAGATAGTCAACCAGTACAAAGTTGGAGTCTTGATCTTTCAAGCACTGGCCATGATCATACTACTAACTTTGTTTATGCGCCTCCTAATTATACAGCTACTAATGATATGACAAGTGTAGCTAACTGGACAGGAACACTTCAGAACAGCCTTGGAAACTACGCTTTCCAGTATCCAGGTTATTGGTACTCAACAAGTTATCCAAGATTTATGACAGTTAATCATTGGAAAGTAGAAGGAAATTATCAAGTATGAAACTAGCATATTTTAACGAACAAGGTAAGTTTTGGTGTTGGGCTGAAGATCAAACTCCAGGACCAAATGATGTTAATATTTCTGCGGAAATAGATGAAAATCATGCTTTGTGGAGATATAATTATAATACAGAAACAGATTCTGTAGAAATATATCAACCTACACTGAACACAGCAGAAGCAGAAGCACAGTTAGAGATTGATTTAGCTGCTGAAGCTGCTGAAGAAGAGTAAAATGGCACTAAGAGATCATATAAAAGAAAATCATGATCTCGCCGAGAAACACCCTTTTGTAAAACTTTTGTTTTCAGGGGGTGTTTCTACCCACATCTATGCAGACTATTTATTAAACCAGTATTTAATGTATTTAAAATTAGAGACTCTGCTAGAGCATTACGGGTTACTCCAAGGCGTAGAGACTGTTAAAAGATCTAAGTTAATGTTAGATGATTTCCATGAACTTAAATTTAATGCAAAAGTTTATAATGTTACTTATAAATATGTAAGTTATTTAGATACAGTATCAAAAGAAAACTTAATGGCGCACATGTACGTGCGGCACTTTGGAGATTTATTTGGTGGACAACTTATGAAAAAGGTTGTTCCAGGATCAGGGTCTATGTATGAATTTGAAGATAGATCCAACCTTATTAAAAAATTAAGAGAGCGTTTAGACGATAATTTAGCAGATGAAGCCAACAAAGTAATGCTTTGGGCTATAGATTTATTTCAGGAGTTAGCAGATGAGCATGATATTCGATAGCTTAGAAAAAGTTCATAAAGATATAATCGATATACTTTCTAAGTACACTGAAGTAAAGGAAGATCATGAATTTTCGTGGCCAAATTATGTTTATAAAGACAAAAAATTTAGACGAGCACATCTTGATATTGTTGATGCAAGAGATACAAAGAATCTTTATATGTTACATCTTTGTGTATTTCCACATACCAAAGACCCTGCACCGATATTTGGATTCGATATAATTGCAGGACCAAGAAAAGTAACAGGGGCTTTTCATGACTTTAGTCCTGTAGCAACAGATCATTGGTTATTAGACTGGTTTGAAAGTAACGCTAAAAAATTTAAAGCAAGTAAAGAAAGAGAATTACCTGATTGGGCAAAAGCTATTTTTAGTGGTAATATGATTGCAGCAGGTAATGTTAGATCTGAAGAAGAACTTAATAAAATATTAAAATTAATTATATCTAACCTTGAATTCTATTTAAATAATATAGGAGAAGTTAGTAAAACTAATTTTAAAATGAAACAAAACTTTTATTGCGAAAAACAAAAAGAAAACCCCCATACACCTAAAGTAATGACCTCTCTTGGTTTAGACCCCGAAGAAGTTCGTCTTTTTATACAAGAAGGGTTGTTCCCAGAAATATAAAGGAATTTCATGTCAAAAAGAAGATCTCGTTACGCTCTAAAAAACAATGTACATAGCATAGGTTTTCATGTTATACCTAAAAATGAAAAACAAAATAGACTTATTCGATCTATTCAAATGTATCCTATTGTTGTTACTATTGGCTGTGCAGGTACAGGTAAAACATACTGTAGCACAGGTGCAATTGCCTCGTTATACCAAAAAGGTAATTATGAAAAAATTGTAATAACCAGAGCAAACGTTCCAACTGGAAAAACTTTAGGGCATTTTCCTGGAACTATACAAGATAAAATGACACCTTGGCTTATGCCTATGTTAGAAGTATTAGAAGAAGCTTTTAGTAAAGAAAAATATAAATACATGTTAAATAAAGGTGAAATTGAGATTCAACCTATTGAAACCATTAGAGGACGTTCTTATAAGAACTCTTTGGTATTAGTAGATGAAGCTCAAAATCTATCTATAGAAGAATTAAAAGCTATTACAACAAGACTAGGGGAAAATTCTAAATTAGTATTAATGGGTGATCCAGCACAGTCAGATGTTAAAAACGGACAAGACTTGATGACATTTTGTAGTCACGTAGAAAGATCAGGAATTCTTTTACCTGTAATAGAGTTTACTGTAAAAGATATTGTAAGAAGTGATATCGTAGCCGAACTAGTCAAAATGTTTATAAAAGAAAAGATATAATGATTTCTAGGGGTTATAATACCTGACGTTAAAGAAGGTTAGCCCCTAGATATACTTAAGGTATTGTTATGTATTATAATGAAAAAGAAATAAATTATGCTTTAATTAAAGCTACAAAGATTATTAATGAACGAACTAAACATCTAGAAAAATTTACTTGGGGATATAATGATTGCTTTTGCTTTCTTATTGAATATGATAAGGCACTAAAAGGTAAGAAATCACAAGCAACTAAAATTAATTTAGAATATAATAATGCAAAAGAATATCTACGAGAATTACGTAAAAAAGGGCATACCTTAAAATCTTTTGCAGAGTATTGTAATTATGAAATAAGAAAAGATTTAAGACCAAAATTTGGTGATATAGCTTATCAAAATGGATCTGCAATAATTGCAGGAAATGGTCACTGGGTCACAACCGATGAAAATAATCTGGGAGTAAAAAAAGGCAGACGGTATCATTTTTTAGATCGTCACTTAAGTCTTTTAGCCAGACCATTAAGGAGTTAATTATGAAGAAATATCAATTTGAAGGCTATGATATTGCCACCCCTTTTACTATTGTTTCTAATGAACCAATGTTTGACATTGATGCAATATCTCTTAAAAAACAGCGTTCATCTCAAGGAGTTCAACGTTGGGAGCTTGGCTTTAATCTTGTTCCTACTAATGAACCCTCTTCTCTTTTATTAAATATTATCGATTTTGACGATGTTAAATCTATGCCTATGCCTCAATTGAATGATGTAAATAAAAGAGTAGGAACTACTACAGGAAGCTCTCCTACGACAACAACTTATACTGTGACAGCTTCAGGCGGTAAGTTTTATATTGACGGTAATCAAAACCCTACTTTAACCTTTGTTGAAGGTAATACTTATATCTTTGATCAAAGCGATAGCTCGAATAGCACACATCCTCTTAGATTTTCAACAAACTCTAATGGAAGCCCTCAGTACACAACAGGAGTCACTGTAAATGGCACTCAAGGTCAAGCAGGAGCTAATACTACTATTGTTGTAGCTAGTGGAGCACCTTCGACTTTATATTACTATTGCACGAATCACGCCAACATGGGTAATTCTATAACGGTTAATGCTGCATCTGGAACTACAATAAACTATCCTAAAGGAGCTTTTATTACAGGCACTAAAACTGTAAATTCTGTTACTAATTATAAAGTTTATATGATCAAATCAGATGCAAGTTCAGTAGTAGACTCAAATCTTTATCCAACACCTCTTTCTGGAACCACTTACTCTACAGTAGCTAATGCTACTATTAGATATTATAGAGATATATCTGACGTAAGAGGAATAACTTTTAGCGATGGTGTTTTAGCAGATACAGGTTCTATAAATATTATCGAGGCTGTGTAATGAAGACATTTAGTACAGCTGTTCAAAATATAATTAATCAAAATCAGATAAACTTTTTCTTCTTAGTTGATTTAGATTTTAACACTCATTATAGGCTTTCTTCTTTGCCCTATGATGTAGATTACAATGGGAATACCTACACAGCTAATAGCGCTTTACTTGAAGTAGATTCACCTAAATTTTCTTCTGTTGTTGATAGGGAATCCTATCGAGTTGTTATTGCAGAAGACGATAGCAACACTTTTAAAGCTGAAATTGACGATAATGTAGTAGGAAAAGGTATTGAAGTTAGAATCGGATTTCTTGATTCTAATGATGAACCAATATTGTCTCCTGTTAGTGATGTTCTTTTAGCTTATAAAGGATTTGTTGATAGCCCAAGTATTCAAAATAATTTCGAATCAAAAATAATTACATTTGAAGGAACGTCTCCCATGTCGGATTTAGATATGGTAATTCCTTTTATTGGTTCTAGAGACGGTATTAAACAAAAGAGTTCAAATGATACTAGCTTTGAAAATCTATATGGAGATTCGGTTATTAAGTTAAAGTGGGGTAAGATCTAATGGGTCAAATGGCTTTTCAAATAATTAGCTTAGTAGTCTCAGTCGCATATCAACAAGCTCAAGCAAGACGCATGAGAAGAGAAGCTGATAAGCGCAAAGGCTTTAAAATAAATAAAAGAGGTGAAGCTTCTCACATTCCTATTGTTTATGGAAAACAAGCTGTTGGTTTTATTGAAGCAAATCATAAAGTTAATAATAGTTATACTTATATCTCTGCAGGTACAGGTGGCACTGAGTTTTTAAGTAAAAATAATTACTTAGATCAGAATAGGAGTGCTAAGAAAAATCAATTGCTTTTAATAAACGGAGCAATTTGTCAAGGCGGTATTTCAGAAGTTAAGGCTATAGAAGTCGATGAAAGTATACATAATAAAGATAAAGATCATAGACATATCTTTCATACTTATACTGATCAATTAGGTTCTACTGCCCCTTTAGGTTCTTCTAATGGTTTTGGCATTAATCAAAAGTTTACAGGTTGTGCTCATGCTACCGCAGCTTTCTTTTTGAATAGAGATGATTATAACTATAATGGTATTCCGAACTGTTCTTTTTTTGTAAAAGGAAGAAAAGTACGTACTGTAACTCAAAATGGAAACAGTTACTCTTTAGGTGGTTATGTATATTCTAATAATCCTGCCTATGTCTTATTAGACTATCTTCTTGGTAGTTTTGGCAGAAATTTAGATGATGGTACTTCAACCCCTTCTTCAATAAATTTAAAGTCTTTTTATGAAGCAGGAGCAATTTGTAATTCTACTGTTATGTCAAATGCAGTTACGGCAGGTACAGTTAACGACAGTAACCCTATAGAGGCTTGGAATGTCTTTTCTGATTTTCCTGGCTCTCCAAGCGGAACTGGAGTAAGTGTAACAAGCGAAGATACAAATCCTGATGTAATATATAAAGATGAAAGTACTGGTAGTTATTATAGTTTTACAGAAACTTCTCGAGACGATGAAGAAAACACTATCACAGGTAATTACGCGCTTACTACGCTAGCAACTAGAAATATACCTCTTTATGAATGTAATATTGTATTAGATTCTGAAGCCAGTGTTAGAGATAATGTCGAGGCTATTTTAAATACTATGCCTTTGGCTGTTCTTACTTGGACATCAGAGGGCGAATACAAACTTCAGCTAGAATACCCATCTAACCAATCAGCATTAAATTCTTTAGCAGTTAAAACTTTTAATAATGATAATATTGTTAGAGATTCTGTAGATCTTGAATGGCTTGCTGCCTCAGAAAGATATAATTCTGTAACTGTTTCATTTTTAAATGAACATGAAAATTTTAAAGAAGACAGTAAGTCATGGCCTGATAAATCTAGTACTGCAGGTCAAACTCTTTATAATACTCTATTAAATCAAGACAATAATCAACCCATGTCAACAGATATGAGGCTTGAAGGCGTAACAGACCCTTATCATGCTTTAGCTCACGCTGAACAAATAGGACGTCAGTCTAGAACTTTTCACAATTGTTCTTTTATTGGTACAAAAGAAGCTATCGGATTAGAGCCTGGAGATTTTATAAAAATAGAATTACCCCTTTCAAATATCGATGGGGTATATAGAGTTAATGGTATTGAAATAAGAGAAGATTTAACTGTTAAAATTGATGCTTATTTTGTTGATATTAATGCTTATGCATGGAATGTTTCTGATAATGATCTTCCAGGAGTTGTTTCTACTAATACACCTACATTTACTCCTGATCTAATTAGTAATTTAACGTGGTCAACTACAGCTCAATTTAATGGAGTTGCTTCAGGAAATTTAAGTTGGACTGCTTCAGGTTCAGAAGCATTATATTATATTGTTCAAGCTTCTACTGATCAAATTAATTGGACAGACTTAGGAACTACTTCAGGAACGAATTTTGATGTTATTGCACTTAAACAAGATACTTACTATTGGGCTGTTAAAACTGTTTCAGCAGGAGGTTTAATATCTAAAAGAGTTTCAATTGGCCCTTATAATATAACTTATACAGGTCCACTTACTCAAGACTATATTTATGGAACTACTTCTAACCAAGATACAAATACTCAAGACTATAGTGATTCTTTAAGCGTTGTATCTTACCCTTATTATGCAGTAATTGATTATCCACCTGACGAAACCCCTACTTTACCTATTAGAAGTTCTAGCGGTACTACTCTTACGTTTTTGCCAAGAACATCTGAAATAGTAAGACAAGTTTCTGTTTATTTAAGAAGTTCTTCGGGTACTCCCAGTGCTCCTTCAGGAGGAAGTTATAATTTTACTAATAATGTTTTAACTACACCAAGTGGAGGTTGGTTTGCCTCAGTACCTATTGGCCTTGGTCCTATTTATATTAGTAATGCAACTGTATCAGGATTTCCAGGAACTACCGCTGCAACTCCATCTTCATGGTCAACCCCTGCTATCTTAGGACAAGATGGAGCTGACGGCGCTGACGGTACTAACGGTACTAACGGTGCTACTGGGGGTGTTCTAATTATTTATGCAACTAGTTCTGGTGGAGCTAATAAGACTACTACCTACAGTAATCAAGAATATGTACTCTATCATGAATATGTAGGTACACCTCCTTCAGTAAGTTCTGTAACAGGCACTTGGGTTAAATTTGTGGGTGATGACGGTTCTAATGGTCAAGCTATTTGGCCTATTTACGCAACTAACTCATCTGGTTCTAGCCAGTCCTTTACTGTTGGAAGTAGAGAATACGTCACCTTTTATGAAAGCGTATCTCAGCCAACTCTACCTGTAAGTGGACAGACTTTTGTAAAGTATGTGGGAAGTGACGGTGCTGCAGGTGCTGCAGGTGCTAATGGTGCTAATGGCAGTAACGGGAGTGCAGGAGCTGACGCCCCAAGGCTTTCTACTGTAAGAGTTTACATAGGTGCAAGCTCTCAACCTTCTGCACCAAGTGCAACTATTACTTGGTCTACTCTAGCTGTTAGCAGCTTAACTTCTGGTTGGTCTTTAACAGCACCTACTATTGATGCTTCTAGTACTACTACTTATTACTTTAGTGATATTAGTTTTGTTGATGCAACTGCATCTGCTACTACTACTTCTTCAACAGGCACTACTCCAACTCGTAGCGTTAACTTCGATGGTATTGTTAGCTTTACAAACCTTAATACTAGGTTAGCAGATGCTAATACTGAAATTGATGGTGACAGAATTACAACAGGTACTATTGATGCAGATTTAGTTACTGTAGACAATATAGTAGCAGGAAATATTAAACCAACTATTGCAGGAAGTGGCCAAAGTAATTTTGCAGGGGAAGTAACTAGTCTCCTTTATCCTTTTGCGTATCATGGAAACTTTTCTAGAAATGCTAGTTTTACTGGCAGTAGTTTTCCATCTACAGGGCATAACAGTCAGGCTTTGAGGGCTGGAGATATTTTCTACAATACTAACGATAATAGAACTTATAGATACAATGGTTCTTCTTGGGTTAAGTTTAGTATAGAAGCTGACAGTATTCTTGCAAATAATATATATGCAGGTACACTAGATTGTAGCCAATTGACAGTAACCAATTTAGATGCAGGAAGTATATCTGCAGGTACAATTAGTGTAACTCGACTTCCAGGGCTTAGTGATCTTGCTTATGATCTTAGTGCAGGGGTAGCCCATGTAGGCGATAGCGGCAACACTACTGGTTCTGTTACTGCTTCATTTTCTAGTCTTCCTGCTGGATCAAAAGTAGTTATTAACGCTTCTTTAGGTATAACAGGTCCAGGGGGTAGTCAAGACACAGGGCAAGGTAGTTATTATGCTACTTCTACTGGCAACTTTTCTGTAAGTGCTTGGAATCTTAGTAGTACTAACTACTATGTTTCTGGAAGTAGTAATAGTCCTCCAAAGTGGATTTATCATAGCGGTGTTGCTACAGTAAGCTCTACAGGAAGTTGTTCGTTTACTTTTACAATTTATTCTACTTATAGTAGAAGAACAAATATTAACACTATGCGAATTACTGCTCTTGCAATCGAAGCATAAAGGATAAAGCAATATGATAGAATATACAATGTATAATTCTGAAGGTCATTTTGTTATGGCTAAAGTGACTTCAGAAACTGAATTACCAGCTTTATCTGATGGTAATGTTGCAGTTTTAGGTTTGCATAATATAATGACAAGATTAGTAGACAATAGCGTAGTAGACTTTTCTGATGAAGAAAAATCAGAAACTGCTAGAGAAGAAATCTTAAACGTAATAAGATCAGAAAGAAAACCTCTTTTAAAAGAATCAGATTGGATTGAATTACCTAATTGTCCATTGTCTGATGAGGGAAAAACGGAGTGGCGGTCCTATAGGACTGCCCTTCGTGACTTGCCTGAAACTGCTGATTTATCAGTAGACATAAATGATCTTGTATGGCCTACGAAACCAGAATAGGATAAATTTATGAATGATTTAAAACTACCTGTAGCATTAGTGTTTGCCATGGCTGTGCAATTAGTAGCTTTAGTGTGGTACATATCAGGGTTAGTTCATGATATAAAACATTTACAAGAAAAAACTTTTGCACAAGAAGTAACAATCGATTTATTAGATGCAGATATAAGTTCTCTTTGGGCTTTCTGCACATTTACAGAAAATAGATGGTCTGAGGCTTACACAGATGACATGGTTTATGAAAGAGTTTGTGGAAGCAAAGAACCATTAAAGGAGTAATTATGAGTTATAAATTAAGTAGTCGCTCTCTAGGAAAGCTAGAGGGTGTTGATAGTAGTCTTGTAGCCGTTGTAAAACGAGCTATTGAACTAACTAAAGTAGACTTTGGAGTAGTTTATGGTATGCGTACCGTAGAAGAACAAGAAAAACTTGTTGCCGCAGGAAAGTCTCAGACAATGAAATCAAAACACCTAGAAGGTCGTGCAGTAGATCTTATGGCGTATGTAGATGGTAAAGGATGTTGGGAACTCAACGTCTATGATGATCTTTGTGACGCTATGAAAGCAGCTGCAAAAGAGCTAGGGGTGGCAATTAAGTGGGGAGCCGCTTGGTCAGAAGGTGATATTCGAGACTATCCTAGTTCCTCGGAGGATGCTATGATGGCTTATATCGATCTTAGACGTTCACAAGGACGTAGACCATTTATAGACGGGCCTCACTTTGAACTTATTTAAGGTGAGCAAAATGGCACATACTATAATCGATGATTGGAAAGTTATTCCTAGATTAATGATGTTAGCAGTAACAGTTCTGACATATCAGGCAGTTCATTGGTATATGGCACTTCCAGATCCAACAATACAACAAAGCGGATTAGTTTCTGTTTGTATGGGAGCTTTGACAGGTTGCTTTGGTATTTGGATGGGTAAAGAGTCTAAGACCACAGTAACTCCTATGGCAGTAGTACATGAGGAGAAATATTCTAAATGATACAAGCATTATTAGGCCCAATTACTGAACTAGCAGGGGGTTGGTTAAAAGGTAAGGCAAGCGCACAAGCTGCAGCTGCCAATTTAAAGCTAGTCGAAGCAGAAGCTAAAGCTACTATAATGAAGTCTGCAGCTACTTCTGAAGCCGAATGGGAAAGAGTAATGGCTGAAGGCTCAAGAGACAGCTGGAAAGACGAGTGGTTAACTTTGCTTTTCTCTGTTCCTTTAATTTTAGCTTTCTTTGGTGACTGGGGTAGAGTTATTGTAGAGCAAGGTTTTTTAGCACTTGAAGTAATGCCAACGTGGTATCAATACACTCTTGGTGTAATTGTCAGTGCTAGCTTTGGTGTTCGATCTGCTTCTAAGTTTTTCGGTAAAAAGTAATAAGAATAAATACCTGACGTTTAAGAATAAAGGTTAATTAAAGGGACAGATTATTATCTGTTAGTCTCTTATAGAGGGGGTAATTCCCCCTCAATTAATTTTAAAGGAGTTAGCTATGGCTAATAAAAAAGATCCTCGCCTAGAGAGGGCTGGAGTTAGTGGTTTTAACAAGCCTAAGCGTACTCCTAATCATGCTACTAAGTCTCATATTGTTGTTGCTAAAGTAGGTGAACAAATAAAAACTATTCGTTTTGGTTCTCAAGGTGTTAGCGGTTCTCCTAAAAAAGAAGGTGAATCTTCCAAGTACAAAGCCCGTAGATTAGGGTGGAAAGCTAGACATGCTACCAATATAGCCAAAGGCAAAATGAGTGCCGCATATTGGGCTAATAAAGTAAAATGGTAAGGAATAACCAATGGTTCAATTAACAAAACCTACAAAGGCTATTAAAAAGTCAGTAGCAGATCCTAGTGATAGCTATCAATCTTTAAAACCTTTGTGGAAGAAATCTAGAGCCGTTTTACAAGGGCAAGAAAATGTTAAAGCACATGATGAATATTTAGAACATGATTATTCAAATTTACTTCTTCCATTTTCACCTAGTATGACGCAACGTCAATATGACTTTTATAAAGCAGAGGCTGAACTTCCAGGATTGACTGCACAGTATTGTAAAGTACTTATTAGTGCTCTCCTAAGAAAAGACTCTCATTTGAAATTACCAGAAGAACTTCCTGAAGATTCTTATGATTGGATTAAAAACAATTTTACTCTTGACGGTCGTTCTTTATTTAACTTTTTAGATAATGCTCTTTGGGAAGAACTTCAAACTTCTAGGGCATGGATATATGTTGATTATCCAGAAATAACTGAAGAACAGTTTGATGCGATGTCTCCCGAACAAAAGATGAATATAAAACCTTATCCTGTAGTTATTGAAGCTGAAAATGTAATTAACATACACACAGATACTCATCCTGTTACAAGACAAAAAACTTTATCTAGACTAGTTACACGTTATTTAGTTAAACGTTATACGGCAGATAATCCTTGGCATCCTAATTATGTTGATACCGTTTGTGATCATTATTTAGATGAACAAGGAAAGCTTGTACTAGACTATTATGAACATGCAGATACTAACAATGAGATAAAAGTTCTTAACGGGGATATTAAACAGGATTATGAAGAAAGACTTACAGAAATAGGTTTTAAGAAAACTAATACTGTTCTTCCAACAATGTTTGGAGAAAGACTTTCCAAAATACCTGCGTGGCCAATTAACGGTCATTTAGAGCCAGTAGAGCCTGTATTGTTACCTTTGATTGATAGAGAAATAGCTTTATATAATAAAGTATCTCGAAGAAATCATTTATTGTATGGTGCAGCAACGTATACTCCAATTGTTCAATCTGATATGACAGATGAAGAATTTGAAGATGTTGTTAACTCAGGTCTTGGCTCTTGGCTAAGAGTAAGAAAAGACGAATCAATAACCGTTTTAGAAACACCCACTGCTGCCTTAGCTGATATGGAAAAAGCTATTATAACTACAGTTGATGAAATGGCTAAAATGGGAATTAGAATGTTATCTCCCGAACAAGCAGCTTCAGGAGTAGCCTTAGAAATTCGTAATGCTTCTCAAACAGCACAGCTAGGAACACTTAATGCCAAAGTATCAGGTACTATTAGAGAAGTTATAGCATTTATGCTTAACTGGAAATATAATACTGAATATACTGCAGAAGACGTTGAATTTCAAATGTCTAGCGATTTTGCACCTATGGTTGGTGGAGAAGGCGCAATGCGTTTAGTTTCTGAATGGTATCAAATGGGAATTATTAGCCGTTCTACTTGGATTAATATTGCTAAGTATAATGACTTTTTACCTGCTGATTACAGTGATGAAGAAGCAGTAGAAGAAATACAAACAGATCCATTAACTCAACAGACAAATGTAGAAATGGATATTGAAGAATAACTCTAACTACTCAATGGAGTACTAGATGGATATTAATACAAAAATTTATGATAGAGTTGTAGATCATTTAACTGATGTACGATTATATGAAGAAAGTGTTCAATTACAAAATAGAAGAATTCTGCAAAGACATAGAAAGAAATTAAAAGTAGTTCTAAAGGAAAATATCAGGGCTGATGTAAAACCTGAAATTAGACGTTTTGGAAAAGAACTTTTAAATCATCAAAAGTCTAGTATATTAGAATTTTCTACTTCTCAATTAGATTTTAACTCAGATAATCTTAACAAAGAATTAAAAAACTTTTATAAAGTAACTAAGCCAAAGAGCAAAGAACTCTTGGCAGAAATTACAGGCCCAAATATAAAAGGTGTTAAATCTATCTCTGAAAATGTAAGGAACATTTCTTCAGGTGAATTAATTAGAATTCAAACAAAAGTAAAAGGGGGGTTAGCAAAAGGGCTAACTCCTAATGAAATTATAAGTGATGTTTTAAAGACAACTAAATTAACCGAAAATCAAGCTAGAGCGTTAACTAGAACTTCTATTACTAGTACTCAAACATTAGCTTTAAACAAGGTTGCAGAGTCTAATAATCATGTTATAAAGGGTTTTGTTTTTACTGCAGTTTTAGATGCTAAAACCAGCCCTATTTGTTCTTTTCATAATGGAAAAATTTACAAAATAAATGATAAAAGGTTTCAACCACCTTTACATTGGAACTGTCGTAGTTCTCTAGTACCTATTGTTAAATCTAAAGAAGAACTTTTAGAACAAAAAACATCTCGAATTAATAAAACTAATTTAAAGAAAAAGAAACCAGAGTCTTTAACAGGTATTATGCCTAAGACTGAATCTTTTGGTGCTTGGTTAAAAAGGCAGTCTTTTAATACTCAAAGTAAAATATTAGGAACAGCCGAAAAAGCTAATTTGTTTATATCAGGTAGGCTTAAATATGATCAATTTATTACACCTAAAGGAAAAGGATTATCAATACAAGCTTTACGAAATAGAGCAGCTAACGCAACAGCAATTTATAATCCAAAACAAAAATTAAGAGAAGCAGACGTAAAAATAGAAGCAAATCGTCCTAGTTCAATTATTAGATCTCCAAGACATAAAGACGATATAAGACAATTATTTTTATTAGATTCTGATGATTTTTCAAAAACTTTTTCTCTTACAGATTTTAAAGGTACAAGTCTTGTTGGTAAGACAGCTTCAAGGCGCAGAGTTGGCAATGAATTTGATGAAAGAAATTTTAGCACAGATCCCCTTACAGGTGAAGTAAAAAACACTAATATTTATGATCCTGATTTTACTCTATATCAAGAAAGACTTGATTTTATGAGAAATAGTAAGCTCCTAAAACAAGATGAAAAAGATTTTATTGAATCTTTAGTAGCAGGTCTAGATGATAAAGTTTCTGTTAATCAACAAACAGTGGTCATTGAAAACTTAAGAGTTGTTTTTGAAAGATACGCAAAAGATAAAAAACCTTGGAATGATTTATCTGCAGTTTTAAGAGCAGAAAATAGATTTTCTGTTCAAAACGTTTCTAGACTATTAGATACAAGGTCTAGACGAAGATCTGAATTATTTGTTAAATATTCTGCTGATGAAATTCCTAAAGTTCAGATTATGGGGGATTATTATACGTTTGATAATTTAATTTCTAATCAATTAAAAGATCAAAGATTTATTGATAATTGGAGAGCTACAGCAGGTAAAAAGTTATCTGAAAAAATTTATTTTAAAGGTCGTGCGCCTTCGAGATTATATTTTAAAAATTTAACTGAACATTATCCTTCAATAGAAACTTTTAAAAAAAATCTATTAGAAGATAACATGTATGCTAAAGCTTATAATAAATTTAAATCAATATATAATAGAGAACCTTCAGAATCGTGGATATCTCAAACATATTCTAGGGGTAGGTCGAAAATAAGAAGCATAATAGATTTAGAATTTCTAAATCAAAAACAAAGAGTATCTAGTAACTTTTTTGATGATAAAGCTATCGATTCTTTAACAAATATCACAAAATTAATTGCTTCAGGTCAATCAACTGATTATGATGCTTTAGCAATAAATATTGGCAAGAGATTAGCTAAAGATTTTAAAGATGTAATTCCCTTTACTAAAAATACATTAGCGGATTATCATAAAGAAGGCTCAAAAGTATTAAAGTTTTTACAAGACCAAGGAATAATAAGAGTTCAATTTAGAGGAAAAACACGAAGAGGTGTTTTAGATTTAGACACAGGTCGTGCTTCTGGAGGTTGGGGTGATACTATTTCTAGAGAAGTTCAAGTAATTAATAAAGATATTTTAGAACTACAAAAGGCAGAAAGACGAGTTACTATTGCTAGACGTCTAGGTATTACTAATGCTAGAGATAAACTCTTTGTTAAACCAAATGAAAAAGTTTATTTTGACGCTAGAGGTAAAAAAACAGGAATTCCTTTTATATCTAGAGATAAATTTTCTGACTATGATTCAAAACAAATTGACAGAGAAATGGCAGGTATGCTAAATCATGTTATGAATGTTGAGTATAGTGTAGATAAAGAATTTGTTTCTTTTATGGATGACGTAGTTAGATTTAGAGATCCCAGAGGTAATTCTAAATATTTTGATTCAATAAATAACTTTAGGCATGAAATTATAAATAGAGGTGAACAAGGCTACGGTCTAATGTCTACAGCTAAGTATCATGCTCAAAGAAATAAGAATTTTACTACTCCAGCATTTATTGATAGCAGAAGCAGGGTATACCACAGAGGATACTTAACACCTACAGGTGGTGAAGTTGCAAGGCCTTTTTTAAATTCTGGTAAGGCAATAAAAATGTCTCCCGAAGCTTTAGATGAATTAAAAATTCAAATAGGTGCCTTAATTGGCCCTGGAACTGAAGCTTTAACTCAATCAGGCAGAAGAGCTATCTTTAATAGGAATAAAGACAAACTTCTAGAATTAGGAGAACTTATTCAATCGCTAACTCAAAGAGATCGTAGGATACGACAATTTTTAGAACATCCTTTAATAAGAGGATTAGAAGGAAAAGAAGTTCCTAAAATGGCTCGAATGGCACTTGAATACTCTAGGATACAAAAACATTTAGATTCTGGAAAACCCTTAAATAGTTATAAAACAAAATTAATGATAGAAAATGATGCTAGTTCTTCTGGTGCTCAAATCATTGGTTTGTCTACAGGAGATCGGGCAGTATCTCAAGCGAGTAATGTTTTAGCTACATCTCAAAAAAATAGGTTATATGATTTAGTAGCAATAGATACAGTAAACGATCCAGAGTTTCTTAAGATCCCTGCTTTGCGTGATTCTAATTTAACTTGGGAAGACTTGGCAGCAGCAGCTAAGGGCCAGAATATGGTTGGATTTTATGGGGCTGGCTCTGCAACAAAAACTATGAGAGTTTCTAAGGGATTAAAAGAAGTTTTAGAAAATAAAGATTTTTTAGTTATTACAAAAGAAACATTAAATCCTAATCTCAGAATAGTTGATGGGCAAATTAAAGTAGCCGAAAGACTAGGTGCAACTAGCACTGTAGAAGAATTAAAACTTTTTAGAAAAGAATTAATAGAACTTATAAATAAAAATGAGCCTGTTGGAAGAACACTCTTAAAACAAGCGCAGGATATACATCCTGACGTTGAAGATTTTGTTAATAAGTTTACTAATACGAGAAAAGGGATTGTTGGTCCAAAAGAATTTTCAGAAATCTCTAGGATCATGTCAAAGAATTTATCTCAACGTGCGCCTGTTACTGATAATTTTATTAATTATTGGAAAGAGGTGGCCAATATTTTTGTAAATGAAACTCAAAAGGTAGATATACCTTGGGTAACATTTGATGGAAAAATTGTAACACAGAGATATCGCCCAAAATTACAGGAAAGAATTGAATTCAGAGATCCTGTAACTAATAGGCGAATAGTTAACATCTATGAAGCTAGTGCAGAAGACGGAAAACTTCTAGGAAAAAGTTCTCTTAATGATGCACGTATTGGTCTAGGTGTTAATGGAAATCACAGTAATGACGCTGTTATTGTAAGACGTTTCCATTTATGGGCGCGTAAAAACAACGTTGATAGTGGTACTATCCACGATGCTTTCTTTACTAATATTAGTGAAGCAAGGCGTGCAAAAGACGCTTTAAGAACCATCTATGCAGATGCTCTTGAAGGTGATACTATAAGAAAGACTTTACGTGAAATGCGTAGACAAGGTCTTTCTAAAAAATCTTATAATTATTTATTGCGTAAAGCAAAAGAACAAGGTTTAATTGACCCTGTTAATAAGATTACAAGAAAAGATATACTAGCCCCTCTTAAAGAGGGTGAAGACTGGTATGGAATTGGACCATAGTTATTTGTAATGGCCTATGGAACTAAAATTAACGTGTCTGTGACACACTATAAATTAACTCAAGCTGTGCTTGAAAGGAAAAATTATGAGTGAAGAAGATAATAAGATTGAAGAATCAGTAGATGAAACAACTGAAACTAAAACATTTGAACAAGAATCTATTGAAGAAACATCTTCTACAGATGAAGAAAATAATGATCCAGTTGAACAAGCGGTTAATGATAGACTAACAAAAATGAAGTCTAATATGGATCGTATGGTAAAAGAGCGTGATGAAGCCTTAAAAAAAGCCGCAGAAATTGAACAAGCCCAAAAGCAAAGTGAAATTAAGCGACTTGAAGAAGAAGGTAAACTTACTGAAGCTCTTGAAATGAAACTTGCAGAATCCGAGGCTAAGTTAAAAGTATTTCAAGAAGAAAATACAAAACTTAACCGTGATAATGTAGTAAATTCTCAACTTGCGATTCTAGAATTTAGGAATGAACGTAGTCGTCAAATGGCGCAGCGTGATATTGTTGAGCAACTTGTTCAAAATGAAAATGGGTCTTGGTTACACAAAACTGGATCTTCTATAAAAGATTTTATTGAATCTTACTCTAAGAATGAAGATAATTCATTTCTGTTCCGAGTGAAAGCGAATAGCGGTGCTGGTAAAACTAATCCATCTGCTCCATCTAATACTGACGAAAAAAAGTCGTTATCTCAGATGTCTACAGATGAAGTTTTAACTTTAGCTGCTAAAGGTCAACTAGGATCATTCAATTATTAAATAATAGTTATCTATAAAGGATTAAAATCATGGCTATTACAAACACTGACTTTCAGAACGTAGCCCTCGCTATTTCTGCTTACGCAGATGAGGCATATACAACTGAGAAAAAATTAAACTCCACAGATATTGTTGGCGCAAGAGACGATATCACAGATACAGGCGAATCATTTGTAGGACAAATGCGCTTTTATAAACCACTTGCAGCAAATATCAATGTTCCATCATTGTCTTCTGCTACAGATGGCACGTATACTGATATCTCAACAGATATTGCTAACTACGTAAAATCAGTACGTACATTCGGTGCGCAACAAGTTAACTTGCAAGAAGTAATTTCAAAGCAAGATGGTCTTGCTAAAATTGCTCGCGACTTTGCTCAAGTACGTGGTGATGACGAAGGTAATGCTCTTATGGCTTGCCTCAAAGGTGTTGCAGCTTCTGAAACAGGTCTTGGTGACAAGGGCGGTTCAGGTAACGGCGGTATTGTCAACTTTGATACAAACGCAGACGCAGCTAACACAGGTTTCTTTGTTGATATCAATGATGCTGGTCAATTTGGCGCAGCAGCTACAGGTACAAGTGACCAACGTAAACTCTTTGATGCAACCGCAACAGGTGCAGCAAGAGGTGAGCGCCTTTTCCAAGCTATTGGAATGGCATACAAAGATCATGAACCCGATTTTATGTATCTTGTAACTTCTCCTGAAATTATGGCAGAAATGCGTGCAGCCAACTTGGTTGACGAAACAATGATTACAGACGGTAATATGAACTTTAATACTATCTTTGGTGGTAAGTTCCGTCTTGTTATGACTCGCGCAAGCCAACGTGCAACTACTGAAGCAGGTGATGTAAACGCACAATCCACTAAGTGTTCTTTTGTGATTAAGCCTCAGTCAGTAGCAGCAGCTAATGTAACTGTGCCTACTCCTGTAGAAGTTGATCGTAATGCAGCTTCATACACAGGTGGTGGTTCTACAAACGTTTGGTATCGTTATGGCTTTATCATGCATCCACAAGGGTATGATTGGTCAGGTGCTACTAACGCTTTTGCAACTAATACAACTCTTGGTGCAGCCGCGTCTTGGTCTCGTAAAATGGACGCACTAAACCTAGGCATTTTGCCTATCTTCCATTCATAAGATTTAGGAGGAGCTAATGGCTTTAGTTCTTAATACAAATAGCTACGTAACTACAACTGAAGCTGACTCATATTTTTCAACTCGTATTGATGCAGATGAATATATTTCTGCAGTAGATACATTGAAAGAACAAGCATTAGTCACCGCTACACAGCTAATAGATAATCGGTCGTGGATCGGTATTGCAGTTAGCTCTTCTCAATCTCTGGCGTGGCCTCGAAAGCAAGCAACTTACTATGATCCTAGAATGGGTCAGGATATTACAATTGCTGAAAACGAGCTACCCTCTCAAGTTAAAATTGCAGTTTATGAACAAGCTCTACATTTATTACAAAATGAAGATTTAATTGCTCAAAAAACTCAAACATTTGAAAGTATCTCTGTTGGTAGTATCAGCTTGTCTGATAGTAATGGTGATGTCTCTCGAACTTCTATTACACCTTCAATTATCTTAAAACCTTTAAGACCTCTTATTAGTAGAGGTATGAGTAGCAATACATGGTGGAGGGCTAATTAATGTCACTATCTGCAAAAGTGACTGCTGCTGTTAATAAAGCATTTACGGCTGCAGGTGATTTAGTTCAAAAAGGAACATTAACAAGTAAAAGCGTTTCTACTTATAACTTTGCGGCTAGAGCAACGGTTAGTACTAGTACTACGAAAGTAGTTGACGTTATTATACAAACTGCCCAAAGAGCATCAGGTGAAGGTTTTATTACTACTGCTATTATGCGGTCAGGAGAAGACCTTTCTGTTTATGATACTCTTACAGTAGGCACTAAAGTCTTTAATATTGTTGATTACAGCGACAACAATTTCATTATTGAAGCTCAATTAAGTAGAGAGGTAAAATAATGTTTGATGATGTATTAGACGATATTGAATCTGTTTTTGCTTCTAATTCTTGGACGAGTAGAGGTATCGATATTTATCCAGATAATTATCAAGGTACTATAAGCAATGAAACAGAATTTTGTAGGCTAAACGTACTACCAAGTAGCAGTGAAAATCATGCTTATGGTGGTAGCAATAAAGAATTGTCAGGACTAATTGCAGTTAAAATATTTGTTTCTGCAGGACAAGGACAGTCTAGGACAATGGCTATAAGTGATACACTTGATATTGTTTTACAAAATAAAAAATTAACTAGAGGAACAGAGTTATACACATCTTATCTTAATGTGGAAGGGCTAGACCCAAAAAATCAAGCACTATACAGTGCAAGTTACATAATACCATTTAAAATTTATGGAGAATAAAAATGGCTCATATTACAACCCTAGGTGCTGGTATCTTTTCATACTTAGACATCTATTCTGGGAGTGTTGCCGCATCGGTCGATACAGCATCTGAATTTGCAGGCTTGTTTATTACAGCAAACGCAAGTGACGTAAAACGTATGCCTTCTGTGCGTGAATTCCCTTCAATTGGTACACCTGCGAACATTGTTAACGTTCCAGTGTACGGACAAAACACATCATCACAGGTACAAGGTCAGGCTGACGCTCCTTCATTGGAAGTTACAGTGAACTATATTGCAGATGATATGACAGACTTCCATGCGCTAATCGGTACAGAAGTTGCGTTTAGATTTCTTATGTCTTCGCAATCTTGTGATCTATCAGCTAGCTTGGATTCAGCTAACACTGCTTTGACTTACGGTAATACAGAATTTTACTTTAGAGGTAAAATTGAAGCTATCTTGGTTAACCCTGCGTTGACTGATGCTACTACTGCGACTGTTACGTTGTCAGCACAGTCTGACTTTTTCGGTCCAGCAACATTACCTTAATACTATAATAATTTGGGGAAGTCCGAAAGGGCTTCCCTTATTTAGATATACATGAGAAAGATTATGACAGAAAAACCATTTAGTAAAACATTTGTTATGAGAACAACCTTCCGACATATGCGAAGAAGTGTTGATATTAGTATTCGTAAGAGTTTTGAACGTTTTCAAGACTTTGACAACGATTCCGCAATGGGCAGAGAAATTATGGAAACTCTAGATACATTGCACAAAGTTCGGAAAATGCTTGATGACTTTCAAGCTAATAACCCTGAGTTATTTACAGAAAAAGATAAGATTATTTAAGGAAATATTATGAAACATTTAGTTGGCAAAGAGATCACTGAAGAATTTGAATTTATGGGTGATAAAGTTACAGTACGAAAGTTAACTGTTAAAGAAGTTTTATCAGTTCAAAAAGAAATTAATACACTTTCAAAAGCTAAAGATGAATCTTCTCAGCTTAAAATTGTACGTGAAATTCTAAGGCGAACAGTTCAAGGCGCAGATAAAATGAGTGATGAGGAATTTGACAATTTTCCTTTAGGAGAGCTAACCGATCTAGTTGAAAAGGCCGTAGGGTTTTCTGGGATGGGTGGAGCACAAGCTGAGGGAAACTAACTGCTGAAGAAGAGACACTATACGAAATTGCTTATCAATTAAAAATTCCTGTTTATCAATTAGAAAGAGAAATGCCTTATGATGAATTAATCAAATGGACAACTTTCTTTAGAAGAAAGCCTGTTGGTTGGGATGCAGATCATAGAACATTTTTATTATTGAAAGCATGGGGTGCTAAAGGAAAGGCAGAAGAGTATTTTCCTTCTTTGAAACAAATTAAAGTAGCAGAAGAAGAATCTAAGTCTAGAACTGCAGGTAAAATAGCTCCATCTGGAAGATTCTTAGAGTTAATGAAAAATGCTAAAGACGGTGATAACTTAACTAATAGACCATGGGAAACAAAAAATGGTTAATAGAGTTACATTAGATGTAGTGAATTTTGCTGCAGAAATGAAAAGAGTTGAAAAAGAAGTTTATCGACTCGCAGACAATGATATTGAAGGCCGAATTATTTTTGCAACTAGAACTTTAAGACAAGTAACTCCTGTCGATACAGGTAGAGCAAGAAAAGGCTGGAAACATAGGATAGACAGAGGATTTGTTAGTGGTGAAACAATAGGTGGTACAATTTCTAACAATGTAGAATACATAGACATTTTAAATAAAGGTCATAGTAAACAAGCACCTAGATTTTTCATTGAACAAGTCCTGTCGCGAATAGGACTAATATCCCCTAGTTAAAAACAGTTGCCCCTGATGGTATCTCAAAATAGAGATTACTGTTGGGGGCAATTTTATTAAGGAGGAATATATGAGTGGCGTAGAAATTAGAGTACGCTCGGATAGTCGTCCAGCACAAAGAGATCTTGCTAGACTTGATAGAAGCATTAGAGGTATTGCTAAAAGCGCAAAAACAGTAGAAAGAGCAATTCAAGCTATTGGTACTGCCTTTGCTTTTGCTTTTGCTGGTGATGCACTAACAAGAGCGTCAGATAAATTTATTGAACTAGAAAATAGAATAGCTCTTGTGACAGGTCGAACAAAAGAGTTATCTACTACATTAGATCAATTATACAATGTATCTTTACAAACAAGATCAGGGATTGAAACTAGTGTTGAAACTTTCAATAGATTTGGTAGAGCACTTGACGGTGTAGGCGCGACTGAATTAGTTGGAATTACTAAAACTATACAACAGGCAGTTGCTATTAGTGGTGCTGGAACCGAAAGCGCTAGAGCAGCATTATTTCAGTTAGGTCAAGGCTTAGCTGCAGGTGAATTAAGAGGTCAAGAACTTAACTCTGTTCTTGAACAAACACCTAGAGTAGCACAGGCTATTGCTGACAGTATGGATGTGCCTATTGGTGCACTTAGAAAATTAGCTGAACAAGGCGCTTTAACGACTGAAGTAGTTTTTAATGCTGTTAAAAGTCAGTCAGACGTTATTGCTCAAGAGTTTTTATTAACACAAGGAACAGTAGGACAATCTCTTACTGTGTTATTTGATCAATTTGGAAGAATTGTTGGTCAATTTGACAAAATTACTTTAGCTATAGGGTCAGTCTCGTACTTTTTTAGGGGATTAGCCGAAACAATTAATTTAAACGCTAATCTTATTTCAGTTGAAATTGCTAACGCATTTAGCATTGTTGAAAGCACTACCTATGGATTAGGTGTTGTTTTTCAAGGACTGGCTGCTATTGTAGGAGCAACCTTTGGAAGAGTCGTAGATGCTCTACCTAGAGTTATTCTTCCAATGAGAACACTTAGAGATGATATTGACGCATTAGCAGTCTTTGGTCTTGCAAGGTTAGGTACAGCAATTGCTTTTGTAGCAGGGTCGTTAGAAGCTTTTGTATCTGATGTTTTTGGATTAAATCTTGAAGGTACAATATTTAGATTGTTTCAAGCAAGAAGTTTAATAGAGTTTGGAAGAGCACTAGAAAGCCTCGCTGACGTAATTAGTTCTTATGGTCAACGTTGGTACAATGTCTCTAACTTTATTGAAAAGGGAATTAGATCTAGTAACTTTGCTTTATTAAATACAGGAATTTATTTAGGTATTGTCGATCAAAAATTACTTGCTTTTAGATATGTTTCTTTTGAAAGATTTGGAAAAGTAGTTGGTGTAGTCGGTGATTTATTTAAGGCTCTTCTTAGATCTATATTTGCACTCGATGGTGTTGCTTATATTATAACAGGTCTCTTAGTTGTGTTTCAACAATTAAGAAGGACTTTTGAAGCATTTTTAAATATATTTAGTACTGGCATTACTTCTACAAGAGATCGAATAGAAGGTCTATTTTCAAATATTTCTTTTGGATTTATTAAAGGGAATACCTCAGAAATACTAGAAGCTTTTGGTGGTAACTTTGGACAACTTTCTAGTCTAGTAATAAAGAATTCAGACTTTATGGCAAAGAGTTGGGGCAACTTAATAGATGCAATAAATGAGAAAACTACTTTATTAGGTCGTGCTAAAAGCGGTATAAGTAACTTCGCACAAACTATTAAAAACTTATTTAGAAATATTTATGATAAAATTATAGGTAATTCATATTGGACAGACACTATGGAAGGTGTCTATACTAAAGCTGTAGAAAATTTAAGAAAAACAATTTCTGTTATAAAGAATTTTTTAAAAGATGCGGCTAATCGGTTTAGCAAAATTGATTTTAAAGAACTTGCCTTAAATGCTAAAGTTAGTTTTACAGACTCTAATATTGTAGAATCTGCTACTGAAATTACTAAAGTATTAATTGAAAGATTAAAACAAGCAGTCAGAAGTGTTGCTGTAGTTATATCAGATTTATTTAAATCAATTAGTGATGTATTTCCTAAAATTGCAGACGTATTTTCTCTAGCAGTTACAGGTGCTTTATTAGCAGCATTAACTCCTGCATTGTTTGCTAAAATTGGTATTACATTTGCTTTAGGCTTATTGTCAGCTGTTGCAGGCAATGTTTCTGATACTATTGGTAAGGCTATCATTGATTCCGATTTCTTTTCTTCACTTGGAAGAGGAATAGGGAGTGGTGTGGGAGTATTTGTAAATACTGTAATTAAAAACATTCCTGTTATACTTACAGGATTATTCCAATTTGCTAAAGAGTTTGGCAAGGCATTAATTAATGAAATTACAGGTGCCTTTGGAATTATTCCAAGAGCTCTTTCTGATGCTACTTTTGGATTATTTGATACTATATTTGGTGCTATTGTTGCTTCAGCTGGTTTCTCTTTATTGACTGTTGGTTTTACAAAAACTATGCAAAGAATAGCAGGTATTCTTGGAGCTTTTGTTAGCACAAAAGGCGCTAGAGGCGGTATTATGGAAACCGCTATATTCGGTGCCAAAGGTGTTGCAGGTGCTAGAGCGCAAAATATTGCTGGAGTTCTTGGTATATTAACCGCTGTTTCTTCTTTGACTGGAGGATACACTAATGGTGGACCTTTTGCTGAAGCTGCCTTAACTGGCGGATTACTTGGCTTTTATTTGTTTGGTATGAAAGGAGTTAACTTTTTAGCTCAAGCTGCTAGACAAACTATGGGTCAAATTGTAGGTACAATTACAGGTAGTATGAAAGACATTGCTAAGTCTGGCGCAATGGCTTCTAAAGGTATTAACATTAACAATATTCTATCAGACTTTCAATCAGGGAACTTTTCAAAAGGATTAAAAAGCGCAACAGCTGCATTTAATGTCTTTAAAGCTAATATTTCTGCAGGTAAATTTGATACTGCTTTTACCTCAAGTCTTGCTAATTTAGGTGATAAATTTTCATCACAATTTAAGTCTGGAAAATTTACTGGTACTATTGAAAAACGTTTTCAAGGTCTAGGCGCTACTATGGGCAATAGTCTTGCTAAAGGTTTTGGAAAATCAAAAGGACTTGTTATTATTGGTGCGACATTAGCAAGTTTTGTTGGATCTGCACAAGCAGCAGAGGCAGCAACAGCTAGCACAGGCGCTCAAGTAAATCATATCATTGATTTGATTACAGATAATATATTAGAAATAGGTTATTTTGGTTTACTAGGTCTTTCCTTCTTTGGTCCAGGAGGATTTGCCGCATTATTTAGATTAGCTACTAAGTCTGTTTTATCATTAGGTAAATTACTTTTTAGTGTACTTACAAGTAACGCTGTTTTAGGTGGTGCAGGTGGTATTATTAATGGATTAATTTTCGGAAGTAAAGCAGTTGGTAAAGGAGGCGGCGTAAGCCTTGGCCCAATTTTAGGCGGTTTAACCAGTGTACTAGGTGGTATTTTTAAAAGCTTAGGTTCTATATTATTAAGACTTGTTCCATTAATATTTTCAGGAACAGGACTTCTAGTTGGCGCAGTAGGTCTTTTAGGTATTATTCTCTTTGGAGAAGGTGATGGTATCTTTGATAAGATATCTAACTTTGGTAGTGCATTAAGAAGTGCTATTACTGGAACAACTAAAGAAGGTAGACGTTTTAAGAAAGAGATCGATGGTCTTCTAAAGTTTGATAAAGTTGGTGAAATCGAGATTGATTTAAAATCTATCGTAGATAGTGTTGAATTAAATTCAATTTCTGAAACTGGTTTTAGAGAAATAAAACGTTCCCTACAAATTGCTAACAGAACTTTTGAAGCTAACCAAGACAAATTTGATGAACTTGGTGAGCTTACTTCTCTTGAAGATACAAAAACTAGAGCTGCAATTAGAAAAGTTGAAGAAGCAGTTAATAGAGTTAATTTAACTGAAGTTCAAGATGGTGTATTTGGCAAACTTGTTCAACAATTTAAGCCAGATGAAATAGGTAATACTGGTTTTAATTTTATTCAAGCTTCCCCTGTTAACGAAACAGATACTCCTCAGTTAATTGCTGCTTTTAAAGCGGCTGTTTCTGATGATGCAACAAATAAAGAACAAGTAACATATTTAAGAGATCTAGCTACATTTCTCAAAGACAGCCAAACATCAGAATTTAGTGCAGAGCAATCAGCAGTTGTAGATGCTTTGTCTGGTTTTGGTTTATTATTTGCTTTAGTTGAAGATGGTATACCTATTACTATTGACAACAAAAGAATGGGAAATCTTGCAAGTATTGTATCAGAGTTAGAAACTGCTATTGAAGAAATTTCAAAAGCAGATCGTTTTGCTAATATTATTACGTTAGAAGGCCAACAAGCTAAAATTAGAGATAATTTAGACTTAATTGGTCAATTAAAAAGAGAGTTATTAGATATAAATGCTTTTGTTTTCTTTAATTCTCAAATGGCTAATAGCCAATTAATTTTAGGTGAAGAATTTAAAGAAATAAATGAACAGTTAAAATTATTTAATGCTTTAGTTCCTGATTCTTTAGGTTTAGAACCATTAAGTGAAACTCAATTTTATAGTTTAACTCCAGGAAATAAAAAAGCTATAGTTGATGAAGTAGATCTTGCATTTAGCACTATTAAAAATACTTTTGAAGAGGCGGTTAGAGCAGCATATAAAGAAGAACTTGGTGGTGAGTTTAGTGTTGGTGAGTACGGTACTTCTAAATTTAATGCTGAAGTTGCCGAACTTGTTGAAACTGCTCTTTCTGATGGTCTTAGTATTGAAGATCTTGCTTTATACAAGATAGATACTAAACAATTTTCTAAATTAATTGCAAACGCATTGTTTGTAGCAGACGATATTGTATCAGAGTCCGAAAGTGAAATTGAAGAAGCTGGAAAAACATTAGAAACTAGAATTAACGAAGCTATAGGAATTCTTGGGGATAATATTAAAGGCATAGAACTAGGAGAAATAATTGATCCTAAGTCTTTAGCTCAAAATGAAACACAAGCCAAAGCATTTATTAAAATGGCTAAAGGGCTTGACGAAACTATTAATGATATAACATTAGACCCAATAGCTAGAGCCAAATTTGCTGAAAATTCTCTTCAAACTTTAATGAATAATTTATTAGAGTTTTCTGATCAAAACAGTTTACTTACTAAATCTTTAACTTATGTAGACGATCCTATTGATGAAAAAGATTTATACTCTAAAGATCTTTTAACAAGACAAGAAATACAAAGTTTAACGTTAGAGTTACTTACTCTTGATGTAGCTATTCAAAAGTTAAAAGAAGGGGGAGTTACTGAAGACGAAATTCCTTTCTTTGCTAAGTATTTATTAGAAATTGACAATGTTAAAAAGGTTTTAGAGAAACTTATTACAAAACCAATTAAAGGTGGTAAAACCATTTTTGAAAAGTTTGTAGGAGGCTTAAGTGACTCTGGGTTTAAAGTTAGCCTAGAGGAAGCTTCAAGATTAAGTAGTAGAGCAGTATCTGCGTTACAAGCCCCTTTAAAGAAAGTAAAAGATGCTCAAGATGCTATTGTTAAATCTTCTTTAAAAGATAGCAAGGGCCGAAGATCAGCTTTAGAAACAATTACGTCAAGCAGAAAAGAAATTTCTAAAATATTTCAAGCACAAGATGTTGCATCTGCACAAAAGGGCTTAGAAGGATTAGGTTTAGATCCTAATTTAGTTTTTGAATCAAAACAAGTTCTTGGTCTTGCAGAACAAATTGCTAATAAAAACATTGAGCTTGGTCTTGTTGACAATGATAATCTTACTAAAAAGAAACAACTTACAGCAGAGATTGAACGTCAAGTAGAAACCTTTGAGATATTAACTACTAAATCTGAAGAAGCTTATACTGAATTCAAAGATACCTTTGGTGGAGCCTTAAAAGAACTAATAAAAGGTGAAACTACAATTAAAGGGTTTTTTGATAAATTACTTGATGGTATTACGAATCAAATTATTGACAGTGTAGTTAATGCTTTTGTTACAGCGATGTTTAGAACTGCTAACCTTGAAAATACTTTTGAAACTATGTTTGCAAGTTTAGGCTTGTTTGGGCAGAGTGTAGGTGAGCAACTTGGTGCCGATATTGGACAAAGCACTACTAAAGCGTTAGAGGCTTCTTCTGCTAAAAATGGTAGTAATTGGCTATCTAATTTATTTGGTGGCGGTGGATCTAATCCTTTTAGTATGATAGGTAGTCTCTTTGGCTTTGGAGGTTCAGGTGGTACTGGTCCTGGAGCCAATATGGGAAGTATATTTAGTTTATTTTCCCCTGGAGGCTGGTTTGGCCTTAATGCAGGGGGTATTGTTCCTAATACTCGCTACTCTAGACTAGGTCAAGATAGTGTACCTGCAATGTTAACTCCTGGAGAATTAGTAGTTCCTGCCAACAAGGTTAATAGTTTTGTAGGATCAGGAAGTAGTCCAACAGTTGTTAATCTGTCTATCACAGGTGACGTATCCCGACAAACAAAATCAGAGATTGTCAAAATGTTACCTCAGATTGCTTCAGGTGTTAATGCACAAAATAAAGAAAGAAACTTTAAATATAGCTAAGCCCGTACAATAAAACTGAGAAAATTGGAGCATCTATAATGAAGAA